>PVMK01123162.1_pt1 | contig 24772 bp, 21 predicted proteins | sample 1853481 | NCBI WGS metagenome assembly PVMK01 (sample SAMN08533507, study PRJNA380276) | Marine sediment metagenome, whole genome shotgun sequencing project.
GCATCCTGAGGGTTAATTCGTCACCTTTAAAGGCGCGTTCAATGGTAAGTTCAACATCCCTTTCCTTGGCATCCCATCCGATCAGGGCAGGTTTGACAAGAACCGGCGTTACCGGATCATGCATGGCGGCGCATCGAAACCATAGTTTTGTCCGTATCATAGTTCATCTCTTTTTCTACAGCTGTCAGGCTTTCATAGCCTTATGATTTTACTTTTACCGCAAATGGCAACTTCTTTAAAGCATTCTTCAAAATATTATGAAGGGGAGAGGTAATCACGCAAGGTGCCTTGGGCGTCAAACGTGATCTTTAAGACCCGTTTGGTCGTTGATGTTACCTTAAAGCGATCATCAATCCTCAGGCCGCAGACCCAAATCGGCTCGTTTTTCTGGGTCAATAGCGGTATTTGTTCCCTGATATGGGATGGGATCTTCATGTCAATGAAAAGGCTTTTTAGCTTCTTGTGACCTGTCATTCCGAGGGGGACGAACCTGTCACCGAGCCGGAAGTTTCTGAGCATTAATGGATAGATTATCAGGTCTGCGTCCAAACAGGCGGTCCAGGGGTCGGTTGGCAACTTTGACCGGGCTTTTCCTTCAACCTCCTCGAGTTTCATTGTGCAGCCTAAGGTTTCCAGATCAAATGCTCCGGGCCCATCTATAATATAGCAAAATCGCTCGGGAATTTCGGGTTTTGACTTTAAAAAAATCAGTCTGTCGTACTCTCTTTTAACCGCAAGCATGTTGTGCAGGGTGATCTCTGTCTGAGGCTTGCTGCCGGTTGCTATTTGCTTTATCGCATCAATATTTGGCAAACCTATCCGTCGCAGACTCCCGGCCGTCGTCTTCAAGGCCTGCCTTAAAACATGATTCTTGAGCGGCTCAGGTAAACCCTTGAAGCGGGATAAAGGGAGAACGATCTCATTGCCTGAACCGGTTTCAGCCCACTTCTTAATCCATCTTTCAGCCTTTCCCTCCAGCCATATGTTTTCCTCCCTCGTGATCCGGGCGGTGCGGCCAGGATCTCCACGATCTTGGGCTGGTATTTTTCGAGCTGAGGAAGGAGGTTCAAACGGATTTCATTTCTCAAGTGCTTAGTTTCAAAATTGGAAGAATCCGTTATGTGGCGGAGGCCCTTACTGGAAAGATAAGATTCAATCTCGTTCCGGGTCACCTCGATCAACGGCCTGATTATGTGAGTGTCGCGAACAGGTGGTATACCCGAGAGGCCTGAGGAGCCGCTTCCGCGCAGCAGTCTCATAAGGACAGTTTCGGCCTGGTCATTGAGGTTGTGGCCCGTGGCTATTTTCTGAGCAGAAAACTGCGCTTTAACTTCATTTAGGAATCGGTATCTAATATCTCTGGCCTTTTCCTCCAAGGATGCACTGCCCGGTGTTAGGGAACGGGCAGTTTTTTTTGTAGTAAAATTGCAATCAAAAGACTCTGCCAGGGATTTAACAAAGTCAGTCTCATATTCATCCTCGTCCGGTCTAAGCCCGTGGTCAAAATGGGCCACAACCAGCTCTATCCCTAGGATTTCTTTGAGGGTGAAAAGTATATCCAATAGACAAACAGAGTCAGCACCTCCTGATACAGCAACGATAACGCGGTCTCCGCGCTCGAGCATTCGGTATCCGGTGATGGTATTTTCGACCTTCTTGACGATTTTCTTTACAGGGTCCATATGAGATCCAGGCACTGTACAGGCAGCTTTGAGTCTCTTTTTTCTTTTTACCCAATGTCCCGAAGGATCGGGGGCCATTTGAGTGCAAAAAGCAAAAGCCATGTCATCTTATACGGAAGTGGCTCTGCAAGCAAGGCGGGAGTGATCAAAAAAATCGGGGAAATCCCACTGAAACAGGGGCAGCAGATTCTCGAGAATGCGAAAAGAATGGAGCAGATTCAATCCAAAATGGATGGGGGCCCGGTAGTTCCTGGAAACTCCAGAGGTGTAGCAGCCGTATTGGATAAGTATTCTTCAACGTGGCGGTCAGTGGCAGCCAAGATGGCATAGAAGGAGTTCATAATTGCTCAGGTAATTTCAGGCACTGGCCAACCGTATTTTTTCCGGTATTCAATTCGGGCCGGGACCGCGAACTTTTTCTTTGGATGCCCTGGATTCACAGGATAGTAAGACTCAATTAGGCCCCCTGGCTCCGAAACAATATACCCCGCTTCAACTGCCCTTTGGAAAATTTGTTCTCCTTTATTCGTTCTGACAAAAACACCTGTCCAGCCGTACTCATTAATCTTCTTCAATTCCTCCTCCCTTCCCCACACATCTCCAAGAGAAAGATCTGCGAGTTCGCAGGTGTGATCAAGGCAGACGAGGCATCGTTCTACTTGAAATCCGATGAAAATAGTGGGGACCATGCCCCAGTGGGCGATCAACTGCAGGGACTTTTCCTCTCCACTCTTGGTCTTCACCCAGAAACCGCCCCCGAAAGGATCGCCCAACCGACCGCGATAAGATATTTGAGCTACCTCCTCCAAGGGTATACCCAACCTTTCTCTGATAATATATTCGGTTCCTATCATATAAGTTTGGGAAAGGCAGTATAGTCCTAAAATCAGCTCCACCTTATCCATCAGCTCATTCATATTATAAAGTTGCATCTTACGAAGGGCGTAGGTATGGCAAGGCAGGGCCACAATAGCGATCTTTTCAAGGCCCTGATCCACTGCTTCCCGCAGAGCGGTTAAGATATTACATATGGCATACTTGGACCTTACACAATTGAGAAGATCCTCCTTGTTCGTGGCGATCTTTGCCTTGACCTTCCATGGCTCGTTTTCATCGTATCCTGCAACAATGGCCCCATCGATAATCCCCTCATCCAACGCGTACAGGAGAAGGGCAGTAACCGTACCACCACCTACTCCTGCATGGTGGATCTTTTCATGTTTTGCGTAGGTAACCAGGCGTTCTTTGTATTGTCCGAAAAAATTCTCGTCATCTTTGCGTTTTCTCCCGAATACCATCTCCTCCATCTCTGATCTTGGAATGAATGCGCCTGGACAGACGCTGCTACAACTATCGCAGCCTTCGCATTCCCCTGTCATTTCAGGATCCACATCTCCCAGTTTTAGCTTGATATTGTTGGCGGGGCAAACAGACACGCATGCGCCACAGCCCATACAAAGGCCGTTATCAATAGTCTCCTGCTTTAAATCTTCCCAACTCATCAAAGTCCTCCCCGGTGTTCACATCTGATTGGTTTGATCTTTTCCTTATTCTTGCTTAAAATCCGGGGCTTAATGGTGTCAGAATCTGCCCCCGTGATCCTTCTTTACCTGATCTCGATCAATTTCCCCATCTCCGGTTTTGGGCAGGGTGTCCACGAAGACTACGAATTTCGGCTTTTTGTATCTGGCGATTTTAGATGCCACGAACTCGATAAGCTCTTCGGGCTCCAATGATTTCTCCGGTCCCAGGACACATATGGCCTTGATAGCCTCACCCCACTGTTTATCCGGGACACCGATTACAGAGACCTCTTCCACGCACTCGTGCTCGAGGATTACTTGTTCCACTTCAACTGGATATACGTTCTCTCCGCCGGGTTTGATTAACTCTTTTTCGGCCTTTCGTTTCACATACCACAGGTATCCGTCCTCGTCAAAACGGCCGATGTCTCCAGTGTGGTGCCAGTTGTTTCTGAAGGTATAGGCGGTATCTTCGTCGCGACCCCAGTAACCTAAGAAAACCACGGGGGATCGAACGCAGATCTCACCAGGGGTCCCGACCGGGACTTCGTTATCATATTCGTCCACAAGGATAACCTTTGACAGGGCGGTGGGTCTTCCGGCGCTGCCCGGTCTCTCTTCCATGGGTCCTCCGGTGACGGGCAGGGCCTCGGTCTGGGCGAATCCGGTTCCTAAAATAACATTAGGGGCAAGCTTTTTTAATCGCATGATGTTGTCAGGGCTATCCAGACCTCCAACATGCCTCAGACTGGAGAGGTCGTAGCCTTCCTCTGCCTCATCATACTTTGCCAGGAGCATCTGAAGGATCGGCGGGAAATGAAAAAAGGTGGTACCCTTTTCCTTCTCTATGAGTTTTAGGGTGAGCTCCGGGTCAAATCGTTCAATAATGACATTTTTCCCCCCGGCGTGCATTACGGCCATGGCCCTTGACAGCGCAGCAATATGAAATAGAGGGAGCATGCATATATGAGAGTCCTCCGGCCCGAGATGGTTATCGTACATAATCTGCAGGTTGGAATATACCACATTGGACTGGCTCAGCAGGGCGCCCCGCGGTTCTCCGGCGACCGCGGCCGTATGAATAATAACAAACCCCGAGTCCGCCGGGATAAGGAACTGCGCGTCAGCGCCGTCTTCAGAATATAGCGTATCAAAGGGGTGAAACCCGTCGGGGACGTCTCCTCCTCCGATGGTGTAACACCTTTCAATGGTGTCAATCTTGCCGGCGATCTCTCTAACAGTCTTTTGGTATTCGGGCCCTGCAAAGACAAACTTCGGGGTGGCGTCTTTGAGGACAAATTCCACTTCATTCTGCTGAAATCGCCAATTTACCGGAAGGAGAATGGCCCCTATCTTTGCAGCGGCCCCGTACAGGATCATAAACTCATCGCAGTTATGGGCCACGATCCCTAATCTATCTCCTTTTTCAATACCCGACTTCACAAGACCTGCCGCCAGTTTATCGCATCGCTCCTTGAACTGCCTGTGGGTCAACCGTACGTCATTGAAGACGGTGGCGTCACGATCGGGATGGCACTGGGCGTTGCGGCATATAACATCATACAGCGTAAAATCCTGAACTAACATCTTTCACCTCGCTCCCCCGGGCAAGCCGGGAATACGAATCCCTAAATCCCTGAATCCCTGAATTCCTCAATTCCTAAATCGTTTATTGTCTATTCCGATATATAAGGCAGGGGCCAGATCTTGAAGTAGTCTCTTATCCTGATCCATATCCCCACAAGCCCGTCAGGTTCGAAGATGATGAACAGGATTATGAGTCCTCCGAAGACAAGTTCCTTAACCGGCCCGAGATAGATGGTCACATTGGGGTCATAGACCCGACTCAGATAGCTTACACCAAGATCCAGTAGGACGGGTACGAGGGTCACGAAAATAACGCCAAATACCGTGCCCACCAGTCTCCCCAAGCCCCCGACCAGGACCATGGCGAGAAAAATGATGGAATTGATAAAGATATACTCTTCGGGAATTGCGCTCCTGAGCATTGATGCATAGAGTGCCCCGCCTACGCCTGCGTAAAAGGAACTGATGGCAAAGGAGAGGATCTTGTAGCGGAATATGGATATGCCGATGATCTCGGCGGATACATCGTTATCGCGGATGGCAATAAAGGCACGGCCGATCTTGGAGCGGGTGAGGTTTTTTGCCCCCCACATAAGGAGCACTGCTAAGATAAACAGGAACATAAAATAGGCCTGGTTTTTCTCTAATGAGACGCCGAAGATGTAGGGGGTGGGCAGTTCAATCCCCCTTATACCTCTGGTGAGGTTATCCCAGTGAATGATCAGGTATTCGATCACAAACTGGAACGCCAGGGTGGCCACCATGAGATAGAAACCCTTGATACGCAGGGATGGAATACCTACGATTAACCCGAACAGGGCCGCCATAAGACCGGCAATCAGTATGGATAGAATAAAGGGGCAGCCGAATTCAGTGATCAGGATGGCCGAAGTGTATGCGCCCACCCCCATAAAGGCGGCGTGGCCCAGGGACAGGAGACCGGTAAATCCGACCAAAAGGTTCAGTCCGATGGCGGATATGAGGTTGACCAGGATCAGGTTACCGATGAAGTAATGGTATTCATTGGGTCCGATCCCGAAAGTTGATCCCAACAGGGAGAGGCCCACAAGGGCAAGAAAAATGAAAAACCACACACGCATGAAGAGGGTGCGAAAGATCCTTTCATCTTGTTTATAGCTGAAAACAGCAGTAGAAGAGAAGTAGTCGCTGTAGAACTCGGATAATGAACCCACTAATTGACCTCCTCTATGACTACGGTCCCGCTGAACTTGGAGACCCGACCGTCTTCATATCGTATCTCTATGTCCAGATTATGCTCTTTACCGGTCCCGTAAAGATCCTCAATAAGACGATGATATCTCTCGTTGACAAAGGCGCGTCTAATCTTTCTGGTCCTTGTCAGCTCTCCATCGTCCGGATGAAACTCTTTGAGCAGAATAGCAAACCGTTTTATCCTGATGTTTTCGGGAAATCTCTCGCAGATCTTTCGTATTTCATCCTTTACCAGTTCGTAGACCTCACTTCTTTGAGAGAGGTCCTGAAAGGTGGTAAAAGAGATGCCCCTCTTCTTGGCCCAGTTGCTCACATTTTCCAGGTCAATGCTCACAATGGAGGTAACATGGGGCCGCTCACCCCCGCATACCATCGCCTCATGGATGTAAGCGCTGAACTTCAGTCTGGTCTCAAGATCCTGGGGGGCAAACCGGGTGCCATCATCAAGGGTCATGATGTCTTTGGCCCGGTCAAACACATAAAGATGCCCATCCTCACCGAAATATCCGGCATCACCTGTCCGGAGGAAACCGTCCTCGGTAAATCCTTCCCTGGTAGCCTCTTCGTTCTTGTAATAGCCTACGTGCGTATTCTTTCCGCGCACAAGGATTTCACCCTCTTCGGAAATCTTGATCTCAACGTTCGGGATAGGTACCCCCACCGTTTCCGGCCGCACATCGTCCGCCCTGTGGGTGGTGGCGATCCCCGAGCACTCGGACTGGCCGAACACCTGGCGGAGATCTAACCCCAGGGCCTTGAAATACTTGAAGACCTCAGGGGAGATGGCCCCCCCGCCTGTCACTGCCATCCTGACCCGTCCGAGTCCCATCTTGTTCTTGAGAGGTCTCAGGACAAAGAAAGTGAGCGTACGGTGCAGGAACCTGTTCCATTGCCCCGGGTTTTGACCCGCCAGTTCGGCATCCGTGCATTTAAGGGCGGTCCCGATCGCCTTATTATAGAAATATCGTTTGACAACATCAGCGTTGTCCATGGCGGCCTGTATGGTGGAAATGATGAATTCCCAGACAATGGGGGTTCCGCCAAAATAATAGGGCTGGAGCTCCAACAGGTCCTTTCGAAGGGTCTCGGTCTCTTCCGGGAAATTATAATGGGCTCCCACCATGAGAAATCGAGCCACATTATATAACTGTTCTCCAATCCATGCCAGGGGGGCAGCGGAGAGAAGTTCGTCACCCCTTCTCATTTCCACTACTTCTCCGTAGCTTTTGGAGGCCTCGATGAAGTTCTCGTGGCTGAGGAGGGAAAGCTTTGGTTTGGCCGTGGTCCCTGAGGTGGTGAGCATCATGGCAGGCTGAGCAGGATCAATCTTTTCAACCAGTTTCAAAAGATAGTCCTTTTGGCCCTTTTCCTCTTCTACTCCGAGATGAAGAACCTTCTCAAAACGCTCCAGGAAAGAATATTCCCCGTAGTAGTGGCTCATACCCCTGGAGTCCCACACGATTACCCTCTCTACCTGATCCCTGATCCGTTCCCAGATAGCGAGGATCTTATCTACTTGTTCCTGGTCCCGCACCACAAGAAATCTTGCGTCGGAATAAGAGATCAGGTATTCCATCTCTTCGGCCATGCCGTCAGGATATGCACCGGTGGGCAGTCCTCCAGCGGCCATACATCCAAATTCGGCAATAATCCACTCGGGTTTATTATCCCCGATAATTGCCAAATTATCTCCGGTCTCGAAACCGAGGGCCCTCAGGCCTAAGGCAAATCGCTGGACGTTATCCCTGAACTGGGTCCAAGTCATGGGACTCCATACGCCATACCTCTTCTCCCGTATGGCTACCTCGTCAGGTATCTCATCCGCATTCTTTACGATAAGACCGAGTAACGTGTCCTCGAGCATGATGTCCCTTACCTCTCCTTCTGCCTGCCAAGATATGCCTCAATGACTTTTGGATCTTCCTGGACTTCGTCGGGAGTGCCTTCGGCAATCTTGGTCCCGAAATTGAGTACGCAGACGCGGTCTGACAGGTCCATGACAGCGGCCAGATCATGTTCAATCCAGACTATGGTAACCCCCAGGTCCCGATGAACATCTAAAATATAACTGGCGATATCCTCTTTCTCCTCAACGGCCATTCCGGACATGATCTCGTCCAGTAAAAGCAGTTTCGGTTTCATGGCCAAGGCCCGGGCCATGTCTACCCTCTTGCGGACTCCGAGGGGAAGGATTCCCACCGGCGAATAACGAAAGCTTGATAGACCCATGAAATCGATGATCTCTTCCTCGATCTCCTCCCGATGCTTCAGTTCATCCCGGGCGATATTGGGTAGACGAAAAAAGCTCCCCAAAATAGAAAATTTCATCAAAAAATGCCTGCCTAATTTGATGTTGTCGAGAACGGTCATGCCCTGGAACAGTTCCACCTTCTGAAATGTCCTGGCTACGCCCAGTGTAGCGACGGTGTGAGGCTTGAGGCTGTTCAGTTCCTTATCATCGAACACAATCCTCCCGCCCTGGGGTCGGTAATGCATATTAATACAGTTAAGAAGGCTGGTCTTTCCCGCGCCATTGGGGCCTATTATAGAGAAAATATCCCCCTTTTTAACGGAGAGGCTGATTCCTGTCAGAACCTGCACGCCCCCAAAGGCTAATCGCAACTCTTCTATCCGTAACAGATCATTCCCGTTTGTTCCCATTAGAGCCATCGCTTTCGTCTCTTGTACCTCTTAGCATCCTTGTAGCTCTTCCGGTCCTTCTTCCCGGACCCTAAATAGAACTCACGCACATCCTCGTTTTCAAGGAGTTCCCGGGCATTTCCGTCAAGGACGATCCTCCCGGTTTCCATGACATAACCCCGGGTGCCGATATCTAAGGCAGCATGGGCATTTTGTTCCACCAATATAATGGTGATTCCCGTCTGGTTGAGCTGGCTGATGATACTGAAAAGCCCTTCGGTGATGAGGGGGGCCAACCCAAGGGAAGGCTCGTCAAGGAGCAATATTTTAGGTTTTGTCATAAGGGCCATACCGATGGCCAACATCTGCTGTTCGCCGCCAGAGGCATATCCCGCCTTTCTGTGTTTCAGCTTCCCGAGAACCGGAAAAAGCTCGTAGACATCCTCCATATCGGGCTTTACCTGTTTGTCCCACCGGGAGAATGAGGCGGCCCCCAAATTCTCCTCTATGGTGAGGTACCAGAAGACAGGCCGGTCCTCTATCACGTAGGTAAGCCCGAATCGCTTCATGATGTCAGTGGCATCCAGACCCTTAATGGATTCATCGTTCATCTTGATATCACCATCAATGATATCACCGTCATAAAAGTCTATCATACCGGCTACGGAGCGGAGAAGGGTCGTCTTTCCCGCGCCGTTGGCCCCGATGATGACCAGGATCTCTCCGTCGTTCACAGTGACGGAGATACCGTTCAGGACAGAGATAACATCATGATAGACAACCCGCAGGTTTTCTATGCTGAGCATAACTTAAACCCTCTCGATCCGGACTTCCCCAAAGAGCCCGTAAGGCCGGATCAGAAGCACGATCAGGAGCAATAGATAGGGGGCTACCTCTTTGAAGCCGACCAGACCCATCGGCTCAATATAGGCGCCTGCCAGGGACTCGCAGACACCCACAATTATTCCCCCGACCAGCGCGCCTCCGATGCTGTCCATCCCCCCGATGAGCACCACAGGGATGGCCCTCAGTCCCACAATTGCCGACATTGAGGAGAGGGCGCCGAAGTTTGAGATCATGATGCCGGCGACCGCGATGCAGGCCGCACTGATGGCCCACACAATCAGCAGGATAAACCGGGCGTCTATGCCAAAGGCCATGGCCTTGGCCTGGCTTTCGGATGTGGCCCGGATGGCAAGACCCCAGCGGGTGCGAAAAAGCAGGAAAATGATCAGACCAAATGTGCACAGGGAAAGCATTCCTGCCCAGATGGGATCAGAGAGGAAGAGGAGATCGCCGAATTCCTGAGTGATATCCGGGAGCTCAAGAAAGAAGGAATAGCTGTGTGAGCCGAATATGAGCTGAACACATGCCCTCAGGAAAAACCCCAGGCCTAATGTTATGATGGTCATTGAGAGCGGTGATCTCCCTAAGAGGGGTTTGATGGTGAGCCGTTCCACCAGAGCGCCCACCAGGCCGGCGGCAACTAATCCCAGGGGGAGGGCAATCAACAAGGGAATGCCAAGATCGAAGAAAAAAATATAGAACAGAAAGGAGCCGATGACGAGGAATTCGCCAATGGCAAAGTTGAATGCTTCGGAGGCCCTGTAGATAATGACAATGGAGAGACCTAACAGGGCGTAAACCAAACCGACTAATATTCCGGAACCTAAGGCTTGAATAAAATCAACCATGTTGACCTCCGGGGAGATAGGATTTTCCAGCTATCCGAACTGGCGACCCGACAGGCGGGGGATGTTCCCCCCGCCTTGGCTTTACCCTATTGCCTACCACTTCACCTCATCCACGTTGATCCATTCGCTTATGGGGTAAACTGCTCCTGTGGGAACCTTCTTCCCTCCCACATCGACCATCTTTACCTTGGCCTTGAAGATCTGCAGCATGGGGATGGTATGGGATTTGTAAGAAAATGTCTTTCCGTCGAACATGCCGTTGAAGTCCCAGACCATTTTATCAAGGGCCTTCTTGACTCCCTCCCGACTGAGATCGCCCGCATTGTCGGCATCGGTTAAGGCCTTCTGGAGCATCAGGGCATATGTCAGACCCTCCATGTAAAGGAACATATCTTTGATTCCTCCCTTCAGCCCTTTCTTGTATTCGTCCGGCCGGTACTTCTTGGCGAAGTCATGGGCCATCTTCACCATGGGGTTGTCCATGGGGGTTTTGGAGCGGGGTACCGCATCAAGGAAAGGCCTGGTGGCGACCCCAATGTATCCGTCATAAGCCTCCTGAGCCACCAGGATCGGCATCCTCCCGGTTGTGTAGTGGGTTCCCATAAGCTGGACACCCTTCAGGATCTTTTTGGCGGTCTTGAAGAAGATGGCGGTATAGGCCCCAGCCCCTGAATAACCGTGGTAGATCACATACTGGGCCTTGGCCTTGCGCAGCTCCATGCATTCACCGGTAGCAGATGTGGCGCTGTACGGATACTCGATCTCTGCAACAATATCAATACCTGCCTTTTTGGCGTATGCCTTGGCCTCAGGGATGCCATCCCTCCCCCAGGCCGTGGGGCTGTAAACAAGGGCGACTTTCGGCTTTCCCTCCCCCTTGTAGTTATCCTTGATCCACTTGAGGAGGGTCTTTAGCTGAGCTCCATAAGTGGCGCCTAAAGAGTAGTAATAGGGGTATTTTGTCGGTCCCCCCTCGGCCCCGAAGATCTCCGTTGAGTATGAGCCATCGAGCCACGGGATCTTCTGCTCCTTATTAACCTTGTCAATCAAGGGCTTGAGGCCCCCGGTAATATATCCGGTGGCCATAAGGAGTTCGTCCGGTGGGTGTTCTGCAGTGTACTTGCTGAAATTAGCCACCTCCACTGTGGGGCTATAGCGCATATCCTCCAAGAACCACTTGATCTTTTTGCCGTTTACGCCACCACCCTCGTTGTTGACCCAGTTCATGCCGTCAATGAATCCCCATCCGAATTCAGGCAGGGAACCGACAGGTCCGCTCATGGGAAACTGCGAAAGGGTTTTTATCTCTTTAGCTGAAAGGGGAAGAACGAAAAGTAAAATTAAGGACAGGGTAAATGCCAAAACAAAAACTGCTCTCTGTTTCATGATTTCTCCTCCTAATTGGTGATAGGCTCGTTAAGCGAACCTTTCCTTGGCAATTGAGTTGAAAGGTGGACAGCCCGGGGTTTCTTTTACTCACCTCCTTAATTAATTTAATAATGTGTCCTGACTTGAAGGAAGCCCGGCGACAAAAAACTGTTATGATGGGTTCCCATGATGGCGTTGTAGGTTAAGAACGAAGGATTAAGGTGGTAGGATACCCGGGAAGGAAACTTTCTGAAGCTGCAGCAGGGACCAATATTCCACGATCCGCTTGAGGAGAAGGGCTGAATCATAAGCAGGTATCCCCGTAATTCCAAAGGTATCAAGGGTGGTGTTGCCTTAGCGGCAAAGTTCTGTTAACCTAAAAAAACCGATTTCGATTGTCAAGAGAATAATTCTTCAAAATCCCTCCAACCTGGCGATGACCTCGCTCATAACTTCGTCGGCCCCGCCGCCGATGGAGAGAAGGCGTGAATCTCTGAAGGACCTGGAAATCAAGGATTCATTCATATAGCCCATCCCGCCGAACATTTGCAGACAACCGTTACTGACCTCAAAACTCAGTTTACCGGCCAAGAGTTTTCCAATGGATATCTCCCGTGTGGCATCGAGTCCTTCCATCTTCATCCTGACGATGTGATAGGTTAGATGTTTCAGACACTCAATATCGGCGATCCAGTCAACAAGCCGGTGCCTCAGGACCTGATTCTTTATCAGGGGTTTGCCAAAGACCTTGCGCTGGCTGATATAGTTAATTGTCATGTCTATATTGTCTCTAGCCTTGATATACGTTCCGGGGAGGGCGAAAAAACGTTCATGCTGGAACTGTTTCATCTGGAGAATAAAGCCCTCACCCTCTTCGCCGATGAGGTTTTCTGCGGGTATCCGCAGGTCGTCAAAAAAAAGCTCCGCAGTGTCGCTGCACCTCATGCCGAGTTTGTCCAGTTTTTTGCTGACGACAAAGCCGGGCAGATCGGTGGGGACAACGAAAAGACCAAACGAGTGAAAACCGGGTTTATCGTCTGTCCTGGCCAACAGGGTCACGTAATCGGCCTGGCAGCCGTTGGTAATAAAGAGCTTTGACCCGTTTATGACGTAGGAATCGCCATCCCTGACAGCCTTGGTTTTAAGACCGGCCACGTCCGATCCGGCATCAGGTTCGGTTACACCGATGGCCGAGACGATATCGCCTGCTATAGAAGGCCTGAGATAAGTTTCCTTGAGATACTCGGTGCCTTGCTCATGGATGGAAGGCGTGGCCATATGAGTGTGAACCCCGATGGCCATGGGTACACCCCCCGCATTGCTATGCCCGAGTTCTTCCAAAAATACAAGATCAAACCAGTAGTCGAGTCCCTGTCCCCCGTATTTTTCATCGTAGGTGATACCGAGAAGACCCAGATCACCCATCTTTTTAAATAACTCGTGAAGGGGAACGACATCCTCTTCCCATTCATCCACATGCGGGTTGATCTCCTTGTTCACAAACTTCCTGACCATGTCCCTAAGTGCGTTATGCTCTTCATTGAAATACATTATCATTCACCTTTCCTCTCCATGGAGTCTGTTGAAGTTGAGGACATTGCTTTCAATTCCTCAATTCCTAAATTCGCAATTCCGGTTTAGCCGGGTCAGTTTTAGTCTCTACCGATTATTGAGATGGCGGCCACATTCATCCAGGGCGTACCTCCCAGATTATGTGTCAACCCCATCCGTGCGTTCTTTACCTGCCTTTCTTCAGGCACTCTCTCGAGAATCTGTTCATACATTGCATAGATCATCCGCAATCCTGACGCACCTATTGGATGACCGTAGCACTTCAACCCGCCGTCTACCTGACAGGGGACCTCGCCGTCCAGGTCATAAACTCCATCCATGATGTCATCATAAGAGCCCCCCTTAGGGGAGATATGGAGATCCTCCATGGTGACCATCTCGGTGATGGAGAAACAGTCGTGTACCTCCATCATGCTGATCTCTTTTCTCGGGTCCTCAATGCCCGCCTCTTTGTAGGCATTAATGGCGGCCTTTCTTGTGGTGACGAAATGGGATCCGTCCCAGTTTGAAAACATGGCCTCTTCACCGGAGCTGTCCGATATCTGTAAGGCTTTCACTTTTACGAAATCCTGGTTTTTTTTCAGGCTCTTTGCTATCTCCGGTGTTGTGATGATAGCGCAGGCAGCTCCGTCACTCACCCCGCAGCAGTCAAAGAGTCCCAGGGGATAGGCGATCATGGGGGCCGCCTTGATCTGTTCTACAGATACGGCCCTGCGCAGATGGGCCTTGGGATTCAATACGCCGTTTGCGTGGCTCTTTGCAGATATATGAGCCATGGCATCCTTGATCTTCTCCATGGAGATTCCCCACTTTGCCCCGTAGGCAGTGGCCAACTGGGCGAACATGCCTGGAGCCGTCATATTGGCCCCCGCCATGAAGGAGTTAACGCCTCTTCCCGCGCCACCCGGCAAACCACCGTATCCTGTGTCTTTCAGCTTTTCCACGCCAAGGGCCAGAACGATATCGTATGCGCCTGCAGCAACAGAGTAACAGGCGGCCCTGAAGGCCTCCGTGGCTGTGGCGCAGTAGTTCTCTGTCCGCGTTACCGGGATATAAGGCAGTTTCAGGGTCATGGAAAGCGGGAGGGCAGCCTTACCCACATTTACTTCGTCAAAATGCGTGCCGAGGTAGGCCGCCTGGATCTCTTTTTTTTCGATACCCGCGTCTTCCAGGCATTCCACAAAGGCCTCTACCATCAGATCTTCGGCACTGGACTCCCATCTTTCACCGAATTTGGTGCACCCCATACCGATAATAACAACCTTGTCTCTTATTCCATCAGCCATTCTCCTTCACCTCCTTTACGGGCACTGCCTTCCAGAAATATCCCACGATATCTCTTTTCTGGTCATAATATTTTCTACGAAAGCTCATGGCAACAGGCATACCTGTTTCCAGTGCATCGAGATCGCAATCGGTAAAGTCAAAATAATATTTGCCTCCCCCATTGAAATCTATCGCCCCGTAAACAGCGGGCGGATTGTTGGAAGCTGCCAACATGTCTCCCGTATAGCTGGCGATATGCCCCATCTTATCTGAAAAGCAATATTCCTCCATCTCGTCCACCGCCCCGCAGTCAGGATTTACACACACCTTTTGGGGTGGAAGCTGCGGGGTGTTGCATTTCTTGCATTTAGTACCCCAAAGCCCCAAAACCATCTTTCTTGCTCGCCATAAGGATGACCATCGGGTCCAAAGATCCTCCTCTGACCGCATACCGGCGTCACCCGGCAGGATGTCACGCCAGATGAGATATTTCGTGTAGTTGTCTAACTCCGCCCTCCTTGAAAGACACCCTGAGATACCATCTCTGTCTTTCATCTTTTTTATGTCTTCGGTGACCTCGAAATAGAGGGCATCGCATCCACTGCCGAAACTTATAACCAGGATCTTGTCACCGGGCTTTGCTTCCTCAAGGGCGCGGACCAGCATCACAAGGGAATGGGGTGTTCCCGATTCCCCTATCTCGGTCTGAAGGTTGTCCTGGGCCGCCTTAGGTGAGATACCCAGGGTCTTGTTCAGCTTTTTGCGTGCAGCTACGTAATGGCAGGGATAAACCACCTTTGAAAAATCCGAGATCTTCAGCCCGTACCTGTCAAGCAGGCCGTTTATGGCCTCCGGGACCAGCTGGTCAAACCCCAGGTCTCGAATCCAGCGGTCTTCCCACTGGCGATCATACTTGGCGAATTCTCCGCGGTAATGATCGACAAAATCGTACGTCACCGAGTAAGACCCCCTGTATTGTGCGATTACGTCTTCATCCCCCACTAAGAATGCGGCGGCAGCATCTCCAAAGATCAACTCCTGGGGTGAGGCGGGTTTTCCCATACGGCAGTCGGAAGAGCAGACGAGTATGTTATCTGCCCCTCCGGATTCCACACCTTCCAGTGCTGACAGAAGCGCGGTAGTGCCGGCCTTAATGCCCCCGCTGAAGTCTGCTGCCCTGATATGAGCGTTCAGACCGAGAGCCGTCGTTATTATTCCGGCGTTTAGCCTCTCCTTATAGGGCATGGTGGTGGAGGCAAAATAGACACCACCCACCTTTGATCGCTCCATCCCTTTTAGGGAGTCGATACCCGCTGCCACGGCCATGGTGATGCTGTCCTCGTCAAAATTGGCAACGGCCTTTTCCCCTTTAGCATGGGCTATATTCCCGGCATTCATCCATCCCATGGCCTTATAAACCAAACCACGGTTCAATCGATACCTCGGGACATAGCCCCCATAAGAACATATTCCGGTCATGTATATCTCCTTTCACAGAAACGACAGAAAAAACAATACGGGTAAGAACTCGTTAATTGGTTGAATAGATGACAAACCCCATTTAAGCATGTCAGATATCAATTCTTAGAGAAACGGTTTTTATTAGCCGCCCGCTCACTTTGTTCGCTCGACACACACAGACGGGCACAGACCTTTTGCCTCCGCGACTTGCGGAGGCAAAAACAGTCAATCGCTTCGCGATAATTATTACGCTTATGCCTGAAAGGCATGTGAAGCTTTTGCCTGGGCAAGTCGCTCAGGCAAAAAATCTTTATTGTCTGCGTATGTCTGTGTGTGTCTGCGGCTAAAATATATATTTCTTGCGCATTCGCCGGGTACGCCTCGTTTTGAAGCAAAATCACTCGCCTTTAAAAACCGGTTTGCGTTTTTCCATAAAGGCGGTGAAGCCTTCAATACAGTCAGCAGATTGACCCACGATTCCGGCACCTTCGGCCTCAGCCTTTAGGCCTTGATCCAGCCCTTCATAGGCGCCTGCAGCCATTGCTTTCAACACACATCCGACTGCAATGGGGGGCCTTTCGGCCAGCCTTTCAGCAAAATCAAGGGTGTCATCCATGAGCCCTTCCGGGGTAGACACCTTGTTAACAAGGCCCATCTCAAGCGCCTCCAGTGCGCCTATTTTTTTGCTGAAGAGAATCATGTCCAGGGCCTTTGCCCTTCCAACCAGACGGGTCAGCCTCTGGGTTCCTCCCCAGCCGGGAATAATCCCCAGATTTAACTCAGTAAGTCCTATCATGGCATTTGGGGCGTCCACCATTATTCTGAAGTGGCAGGACATTGCAAGCTCACATCCACCCCCAAGTGCATAGCCGTTGATAGCCGCTATGACCGGTTTTGGGAAGCGGTCGATCCGCCTCCAAAGTTCTCTGCCTTTAGGGTCGGTTTTAGGGGAATTAGCGGCATCACTGATGTCAAATCCCGCGGAGAAGCATTTTTCGCCGGCACCGGTGATGATGACAACCCGTGTATCCCTGTCATTCTCAAGCTCATTAACAACATGCTCGAACTCGTCCATAGTGGCAAGATTCCAGGCGTTGGCAGGCGGGTGGTCTATGGTGACAATACGTATATGATCCTTTTTATCGAGAACCAAATTTTCATAAGCCATTGGGAATCTCCTTTGGATAATTGGTGAAAGATTGAAAGCAAAATGGAGACCTCTCTGAGATTGGTGGTGAAAACCTACACGAACTTCTTCTATTCGTCCTAAGACAAAAAATCAACACATAATTTGATGACTCCCTTTGATATAACAGGAATTTGGGGTTTAGAAAGATTGACCGAAATGGCAGATATGTCAGTTTTTCGGTGGTGCTGAATGTTTGAGATATCCTGATGATACAAACGTCTGGATGATCTTCCACTGCCGCCCCAACTGGTCTCCCTGGGACATGGCAATCCTCCTGAAAAGATCCCTCTCGCCCTCTCCCGGTGGTCTGGTAAGGCCCACAGCCTCCGGCCCAGAGGTGAGGCTTAGGACCCGGAGGGGGGTCACAGAAATCAATCTGCTGGGATCCAGGGGCCGGAAGCCTTCCATGTGCTGTGGAATGTCTGTCGATCAGCCAAAAATCTGAACGGCGGCTCAAGAAAGAGTTTGATGCCGGCCACAACTGCCCCAAAATCCCCTGGCACATCTCTTAGCCTCGCCTTCCCGATGAACCCCTGCCACTGAACCTGCTTGGTAGTATCTCTTCCGAACGAAGGATCAAACATCGCAGGATTTTTTGTGAGCTCGGTTTTCCGGTGCTTGAACGTCCTTTCGATCGCCTCGGCCAACACCTCGCCATTGAAGTCGAACGTACGGGACAGTATCCAGATGTCATGGAAATCTTTCATCCTGCTGTTCAGGATACCGAGCTTCACCATGGCCTGGCACTTCTCAGCGATAGTAGTCTCCATGGTATAACCATTCAACTCGGGTGATGGGAATTCGAGAAGCGTCGGATAACCCACCTTTCCGGGGCCCGGTACAATCACATCTCCGAATCCTATATCTATCTGCAACGAAACCCGCGCGTTGCCGAGGCCGCCCCTTATCCGGACGCGCACACCCTCATATTCTGCATCTTCAGTGATTCTGGTGGCTGATACCGTCTTTTCATTAAAGAACATCCCGTCTTCCTCAACATCCATTTTGCAGACGTCTCTCATGACCGCTTTGATCTCTTCGAGGCTGTTGTCGATTTCCCCCAGTAGATCTATGTCCATGGTGGGACGTGAGACAAGACCACTCCACACCGAGAGCATCAGAGCGCCTTTAAGAATGAACCTGTCTGCGTGGGGGCTTTTGGACAGCCGATAGATGAACCGTTCGATAGCGAAGTGCTGTAGAAGCTCATTGAAGGGACGTGAGAATTCCTTAGCCATATTGCGAAGCCGGTCATGTACCGACACGGAGGTATTTTTGATGTTTTTAGCCATTATAGAATCGCTTCGAGGTAGGGGCGGATAATTTTTTTTACCCTGCAGATGGATGCATAGCGCATGAGGTCATCCACCTTGACAGACCTTCGTTCTCGGTAAAACCGAACCGCTTCCACCGCTGTATCAAGCCCGATCCTGTTTCGGAATTTGAAACAGTCGGCGAGCGTCTTCTCCGGCTTGTAGATACGAACGCTTACGCCATCAAACTTATGGATTCCAATCCCTTCTGTAAATGCCTCGCCACTGAACCTGTAGGTTCTGATTGGCGGGTGGTCCAGACGAGGTTCCTCTGCACCGCGCGAAAGCGCCACATGAACTTCGTGGGGAATCTGAGTGGTGAGTTCATGAAATGAGAGTGCTGAAATCAGGCAGACAACTCCCAAGGGAATTCGGGTCGCCACCGTCACCAGATCAGGGTTGCCCAACGGATCGCTGTCCGCAAGACGATACACTCCGCGGCTGACGATTTCCAGTGTCCCGTCGTCGCGCATGGAATAGAGCGTACTCGGGTGGATTCCCGCACGAATGGCTTGTGCTGTGCGGAGAATTCCGCCATGTTTCTTGAACACAACAGCCGCCCTGTCGAATCGCGAGCCCTGGTTATAATTTTTCCGGGTTGACATGATATGAATACCGATACTTGTTATTTTATGTTGGTATTCTTATCAAGCCAAGCCATTTTGTCAAGTGGGAATTCAAAATTTCTCTGAAATGCATCGAAGTTGATGAACATGGGCTGGGGGACGGGGCTAATTAAATAAGTTGGAAAAGGTAAGACTGTAGGACTGGCAGTACGATGGTAAATAAATAGGAGTTGGGATGCGGTCTTCCCGCACATGAGGGATTGAGAGGGCGCCTTTTTGCGGTCGCTTATGACTGTTTTTGTTTGATATGGAGTTATATGGACTGGGACGACGGATACGACAATATGGATTATTCCCCACATCGAGAAGAGGCCACTTCAGACAAAAGCGCTGAAGGCGGACTCAATGCGATGGACATCACCAGCCCAGCCAGTGTCTACCTGTTCCTGAACGATGAGCGCAGGATGAGATCACCAGGGGTGGCAAAACAAGGATGAAATGCCTCTCCTGCGGCCACCTGTTCATAGGCAAATCCTATGATCGGTGCCCCGAGTGTTTCAGCCCGGATACCGAAGAAGTGGTTGATGAAAAAGACGGTGGGCATTGGTGACAAGCCGATGTATTAGAACTGGTGGCATCCAGATGGTATCTGAAAACTACATCCGGTTGACATACCTTGACAGTACGTCAACATTTGAAAACAATTAGATATCAATATGATACCATAACTCAGTTGACCACAAGGAGCTAATTTGTCGAAACCATAGAAAAAGGCGGGCCTGAGCCCGCCTTTTCAATCTCCGGCAGAAAACCTTCCCCTCTCTATAGGGGGCGAGGGGCCTCCGCCCGTCTTCGGACAGGACCTTGACATGGATTTGACGCCGGAAACATTAAAGCAGTTTATTGAAAAGCCATTTGCCTTTGTGGAACGTATGGGGCTGAAGGCGCTTGAATTGAAACCCAACTATGTCAAACTCGTCGCCCCCATTGCGGGTAATGAAAACCACATCGGCGGGATGTATGCAGGGGCGCTGTTTACCCTGGCATAAATTCCAGGAGGGGCCCTTTACCTGACCACCTTTGATGTTTCCAAGTTTTATCCCATAATCAAAGAGATGACGATCCGGTTTGTGGCCCCGGCCAAGACCGATGTAACCATAGAGATGTATCAGCCAAAGGAAGAGGCTTCCCGTATTGAGGCCGAGGCAAGGGAGAACGGAAAGGCGGATTACGTGCTGGAGGGCGAAGTAAAGGACGCATCGGGTCTGGTGGTGGCTGTCAGTAAAGGGCTTTATCAGTTGCGGGCCTATGGTAGCTAATGGACTGCCTGACGCTTTTCATGATGGAGGATGAGAATGCGTATTATTCGTTTTGAAGATGAGCAGGGTCAGATTCGCTATGGGTTTGATAGAGATGTTGTGCGGGATGGTGTTGCAGGTAACCAGGCCGAACTTTTAAAGGGCGATCTATACAGCGGATTGGAGGCCACTAATGAGAAGGCAGCTCTGGTCCGTTTGCTTGCTCCCGTTGTCCCGACAAACATCTTCTGTATCGGCCGGAACTACGCGGATCATATAGAGGAATTTGACAGGGATCTTCCAGAGTACCCGATTCTCTTTTTTAAGAACACGGCTTCATTAATTGACCCCGGCGCCCCCATTCGCATCCCCGGATGCCAGATGAAAGGACCTGAGGTGGATTATGAGGGAGAACTGGCCGCCGTGATTGGCAAACCGGCACGGGATGTGAGCGAAGAGGAGGCGTTAGATTATGTGTTGGGGTACACCGTATCCAATGATATTTCTGCTCGGCGCTGGCAAATTCAGGGTGGCGGGGGCCAGTGGTGCCGAGGAAAAGGGTTCGATACGTTCTGCCCACTGGGACCATCGCTGTTGACACCTGATGAATTGGGTAACCCGCAGGAACTCCACATCCAAACCCGTCTCAATGGTGAAGTGATGCAGGACAGCAACACTTCACATATGATTCACAGCGTTGCGAGCCTTATTGCCTTTTTAAGCCAGGATACCACCTTGTTACCCGGCACGGTTATCTTGACCGGTACGCCTTCCGGTGTGGGCGCTGCCCGGGACCCGCAGGTTTTCCTAAAAGACGGGGATATCATTCAAGTGGAAATCGAGAAGATCGAGGTGCTGCTGAATCCGGTGGTGGCAGGGTCATAAAAGGGGTCAAATCTACGTTTGACTGTTGCTCAGGGTTTTAATTAGTTTTTCAACACGTAGCCTGATGCCCTTATCCCTACTCATCTCATATTTGACTCTATCAATAATACTGCTAACTGTGCTGTTTTTGTTTATTCCAACAACTTCACCTACCGCCTTTAGCGTGTCACCCCTCAGACGCCTCATAAGATAGATAGCAACATTTCTTGGCTCATTGAAATATCCTCTTCTGGACCTATAGAGATCATCAATTGTTATCTTATAAAGATTTACGACAGCTTCAAGTATTCTATCCGGATCAGGGGCGAGTGATTTTGCTTCCGGAACTTCCTCATGGCTTTTGTCAGAAAAAAACAGATCTTTAATCTTGTCAAGAAACTTCTTTGTCCCCAACACCGGTGGCAGCTTTCCATGACCCAGTATCCTATTGATCTCGTCTGGGACCTTTTGGGTGACAAACTGTTTGTATAATCTGATACTTTCTGCATGATCCTTTGAAAATAAAGACAGCGAAAACCCTTTATACAACCAGTCCCATTTCTTGGCTTTGGATAAATACCCTTTATGGCTGCTCCAATTATACTTCTGGAGATTATCAACCAAGCCTGCCTCTAATGGGTTCCTATGTATGTACCTGAGTAACTCCAGAAGATAGCTGTCAGCCTCTACAAGGATTGCCTTAAATCTACCCCTGAAGAGTTGACCATCACAATGATAAATTCTATTGTAGCGCTGCGTATAAACACCATTAAGGTGCCTCATCGCCCTGGATATGTTGGCATCGGGAGTTTGCACTAATAAATGATAGTGATTTGACATCAAACAATAGGCTGAGACCTTTACATTATAATCTTCAACGATTTCCTTGAGAAGATCAATAAAGGCAACATAATCCTTTTCTTCACAAAAAATCTCATCACCACGTCGACCGCGATTCATAACGTGATACCATGCATCGGGGTATTGAATTCTTAGTGGCCTAGACATGACGTAAACATATCAGAATCGCCAGCAACAGTCAATCGTAGATTTGACCCCCTTTTGTAGATTTGACCCCCTTTCCGCAAAACCTTGCTTTTCAGGGCCATCTGACCTGGCAACATCTGTACATGTAAACATGCGCCTGCTAAAGTGGAAGGATACGTTTTCCAGTCTTTCTAGACCTACCCTGGTGGAGAAGTCACTGACCCTCTGATCCAATAGAAACTACGGTAATCGCGGAAGACCTCCTGAGACCACTATTTGGTTCCGAAGAGGATGATCCCGCCAGCTCCCACGGCCCACACGTGGCTTTCGTCCAGGGCAGACACGCCCCGAAGGTCATCTCCTCCTTCCGGTTGTCGCTGCACGTTCCATGTGAATACGCCAGGTTGAGGCTCTTCGTCTCCATTGCCGCAAGATGAAAGAACTCCTAAGCATAGAGCCAACGAGGCAAGAAATGTCATTCGAAAACGATTTCTGGAAAACATCTTTCCCTCCGTAATCTTGCGGTTTATCGGAACACTTTATTATTGAACACAATTTGCATTAACATCTCAAAGTTTCAAATAGTTTAGGATTATAAGAGTTTAATGGATATTAGAAGTCGCCTATCCTTTAAAGTCAAGGAAAATCTCAGGATTCTAGCGCAGTTGAGAGGTCGTGGGACCCTCGGAATGCCTCTGGTTTGCCTCTCAAATGGGGCATATTTGCCCTTCGGTATCGAGTGTGGCGCATGCAACAATGCCTATATGATCCTAGAATTTCAAAAGACCGAGAAACAGAAGGCTGCAAAACGAAATGTTGACTATTTTCAGAGGATTTGGGATGCTAAGCTTATGCACGCTAAGGTTCTGTTTCAAAGCCATCTGATTAATTTACCTGTACTGGATCGTGTTCCTTCAGGGAAAATACTAACTATTTTATTATTATCAAGTTTTGATTTTATATTTAATTCAAAATAGAAATCCTGGTCCTCAGGGCCAGGCCAGAGATAAATGGCTCTGCCTGAAAGGATTCAGCTGGAGTACTGGAGTGATGGAGTATTGGAAAAACGACAAGCGGTCGTGAGTTTTTCAGGAACCGCGTTTGATTACTGTCACGGTACGTGAACAGGGAGCGTTTTCGACACTCCATCACTCCATGAGCCACTGAAACGCCAGTAGACTAAATCCCCTCCGGGGATAACCAAAGTCGGGTCCTCTGGGCCCGGATCTTTACCTAGGAGCAGAGTTTATCGGTGTCTAAAATCGTTTATTTTAACATTCCATCGACGGGGCATGTGAATCCGTCATTATCCGTTATCAAGGAATTGGTCGAGAGGGGCGAAGATGTAGTCTACGTTAATTCAGAAAAATTACGTTCTAAAATCGAAAGTACGGGGGCGCGATTCGTGCCCTATCCTGACATTACCGAAATAATGGAGCGTGTTGACAGCAACATTCACAATTTTCCTCGGGCCGGTCTGATGCTGCTGCAACTCTCCGATAGGCTTATGCCGAGTGTGACGGCTATTGTTGAACAAGAAAAGCCCGATTTTATTATGTATGATACCTTCGCCATTTGGGGCAGAATGACATCACAAAAAATGAGTTTACCTTCTATATGCTTCTCCACAACTTTTGCCTTTAGACCCAATTTCATGAATACTTTTACCGCCCGCACAATCGCCTTAACCAGCTTACAATTTTTAAATATTTTACCGAGGTATATCGTTTCCGTGCTGAGTATCCGACAGCGACACGGCATGTTCCCCCCTGCCTTGAGTAATATATTATGCTGCAAAGGTGATATGAACCTTGTTTTTACATCACGTAAATTTCAACCCGCTGGAGATTCATATGATGACACGTTCCATTTTGTGGGTCCCGCATTGAGATTGCGCCCTTTCGATGGTGATTTTCCGTTTGATAACATACGTCAAGATGTTCCACTCGTTTATATCTCTCTTGGTACAATTGCTAAAAACATGGAATTCTTTAAAACCTGTTTTAGGGCCTTTAGCGTCTATCCGGCACAGTTCATCTTGTCCGTTGGTCTGCAAACGGACTTTGGTGCTTTTCCCCCTATACCCGATAATTTTATCGTTCGGAATTTTGTTCCTCAACTGGAAATACTGAAACGAATGGATGCAGTTATCACACATGGCGGCTTAAACACCACCCATGAATCCCTCTACTTTGGTGTGCCGATGGTGATTATACCCCAGCAGATAGAACAGACTGTGGTTGCACTACAATTACAGAATTTTAAGGCCGGTATCGCGCTCCGGTTATCGCCCCCATTTAACAAGATTAACCCCCTCCGACTGAAGAGGGCATTGGGGCGCGTACTTGGTGAGTCGACATTCAAAGAAAATGCAAAAATGCTCGGTGATAGCTTACGGTCAGCAGGTGGAGAGAAATACGCTGCCGACATGGTTCAAGAATTTGCCAATAAAATGCAGAATGGGGTCTCAATTAAGTGCGAAACAAATGGCTCGCTTCTTGAGTCTTGAATCTTGAATATGGTGATAGA
>PVMK01117724.1_pt1 | contig 24766 bp, 17 predicted proteins | sample 1853481 | NCBI WGS metagenome assembly PVMK01 (sample SAMN08533507, study PRJNA380276) | Marine sediment metagenome, whole genome shotgun sequencing project.
CCAATTGCATTTGTTGAGAAGCGCCGTTCTGGAGATGACGCCCGTCCAGCAGCCCTGACCCTGATCGGAAACGTTGAAGGCAGGGATGTGATCGTGGTGGATGATGAGATAGATACTGCTGGATCGCTCAGCCAGGCGGTAAAACTGGTCATTGAGAGGGGTGCACGAGACGTGTATGCCGTATGTGTCCATCCCATCTTTTCTGAAAAAGCGGTTGAACGGCTCGCAGCTTTGCCGCTGAAAAAGATCATCGCAACGGATACAGTGCCGATTCCTAAGGAGAAATGCGATAGATTGGGGGAGAAGCTGCAGGTGCTTTCGGTTGCCCCCCTCTTGGGAGAGGTGATCCGCCGTGCTCATGAAGGGCGCAGCGTCGGCGAGATGTTCAACGAATAGCTGATGCCCGAACTGCCCGAAGTTGAAACCATCCGTCTGGCGTTAAAGAATGGGGGCAGAGGGGCAGAATCGATCCTTGGACATCGCGTTCAGGAGAGCTGCCTGCTGTGGGAGCGAACCCTAGCGGAACCCACTCCACAAGAATTCAAGGAGCGAATTTCAGGTCAGGAAATAACAGATATTGGCCGCAGGGGGAAATTTCTTCTGCTGCGTTTATCACCAGATACATTGATCATCCATCTACGCATGAGCGGCGACTTGAACGTCGTGAGCCAATCTGAACCCGTTGCCCCACACGATCGTTTGTGGTTTGGCCTGGATGACAACCGGCGGTTGGCTTTCAACGACACCCGCAAGTTTGGGCGTGCCTGGTTGGTGGCTGATCCGCTCACCGTGACCGGCAATCTTGGTCCTGAACCTTTGGCAAATGGTTTCAACTCGCAGGAATTCCACGCAAGTCTGCTTGAGCATCGCCGCCAGTTAAAACCTTTACTGCTCGACCAGACCTTCATCGCTGGTTTGGGAAATATATATACGGATGAAGCCCTGCATATGGCGCAGCTGCACCCTTTGAAGATTTCAAACACCCTGGATGAATCACAATCCCAGCGTCTGTGGTCCAGCATCCGGCAGGTATTGCAGGAGGGAATTGAGCGGCAGGGGGCGAGTATCGATTGGGTCTACAAGGGAGGGGATTTTCAAACCTATTTTCGCGTTTACCAGCGAACAGGAGACCCCTGCCCGGTATGTGGAAATCCTATCCAGCGCATTACGGTTGGGCAGAGAGGGACTCATTACTGCCAAAATTGTCAGCCTGAGCCTTCATAAAGCGAATCGGGTTATTATTTGGTGTAATACTAACCTTATCCAGGAGTTTGGCCTATGGACATAACAGGAGTGATCTTGCTGACCGGCATTGGACTCGTGGTCGGTTTCCTGGTGGCAGCGCTGATTTTTTCGCTGAGGAGGGAGTCAACGCCCAAACAGCAGCTGCTGTCCGATGCGGAAAATAAGGTTGACCTTTGGCGCGAGGGGGGAGAGCAGCGCCTCGTGGTGGAGATGAACGGGGTTTCATATGACCAGGAGAGCAAACTCAGGGCTGAGCAAAGAAGAACGTTGGAATCTCTGGTTAGGGAACTTCAGACCTGGCTGGGCAGGCCAACCTCTGCTGCAGCTATTGCAGTTCCTCCCCAACCCGTTAAGTCAGAACCTGCAAAAGAACAACTCGTGGATTCGCAGGAAGGACCCAGTCGTAACCCCTTGAAAATCTTCGGAGGTGTGCTCCAACCGCAGAAGGAATCTGATGTGGATGAACTCGATCTAAGTATTGTCGCGCAGATAGACCAGATTTTACAGACCAGGCTGGAAGAGTTGCATCTCGAAGATAAAGGTATCCAATTGGTAGAAGGACCCGATCAGGGTATGATAATTGAAATAGGTTTGGATAAGTACACCGAAATAGAAGCTATCCCGGATGAGGAAATTCGCCAGCTGATTCGCGCTTCTGTTGCTGATTGGGAGAGCAGTTTAGGGGATTAGAAATACTTGCGCCTGGATTTATCAATAGGTATGTAAGATTGGTGAGAAGTTAATCCAAGAGCATCATCAACTAATTCGGGTTGATTGTGCTTTCCAGCTGCTTCTTGAGAGAGGTAACCAGCATTTCCCTTTCCTCAGCAGGGAGAAAAGCTGCCTGGGCTGCTGCGATAATCCTTCCCTGAAGAATTTCTAGACTCAAACCGATGCTATCACAAACCAGGGCGTACTCTTCACCCAGTGATATTTGGGAAATTCCGGGATCGTCTGTGTTGATCGTGGCGTTCAAACCGGACTCGATCATCTTTTGAACAGGATGCTGAGCCAGGTTCGCCACCACCCCGGATTGGTAATTACTGGTGGGACAAACTTCGAAAGTGGTTCCGAATTCTCGCGCCGCGGCTGCCACTTCCGGGTCTTCCATAACACGCACACCGTGTCCAATACGATCCGCTCTGAATAGTTCAATTGCTTCGGCGACGTTTCCCGCTGGACCCCATTCACCGGCGTGAATTGTGGTCTTCAATCCAGCCTGGCGTGCTTCGCGGAAGATTGGTTCGAAGGGTACGGCAGGGAAGTGAGCCTCATCGCCGGCAAGATCGAGTCCGACTATCCCTGAAGAAGATCGGTCAACCGCTTCCTGGGCAATGCGTCCAGCAAGTTCAAGGCTTTCATGGCGGTTTATGCTGACCAGCAGGCCAGTCATGACCTTGTATTTGGTTTGGGCTTCTTTCGCGCCCTCAATTACCCAATCAATGATTTGACCCAGCTGCAATCCTGCTGCCTTGCTGAGAGCTGCAGGGGTGAAGCGCAGCTCCAGGTAATGGACACTGTCAGCAGCTGCATCGGCAATCGCTTCCTCGGTGATGCGCTTGACGATCTCAGGCGAACGATAGAATTTGCGTAATACCTCGAATTTGGACAAGAAATTCTCAGATGTGCGCGGGTCGGACTGGATCACCTGAACCAGCGGGCGAAGATTCTCCCCAGCCGGAACGCCTAAATCATATTCGCGGGTGATCTCCTGTAAGGTGCTCAGGCGCAGCGAACCTTCCAGGTGCCTGTGCAGCTCAATCTTCGGTAGGGAACGGTAAAATTCGGCAGGGCGGGATGGCATGGTGGTGGGGTGAGGCTGCTTATTTTCGCCTGCGTCGGCGTCGCTTACTTTTCTTCTTCTTTGGTTCGCCTTGTGCCGGACTGCTTTCAGCTGCCTGTGGTTCGGGCGCACCCAGCGGGGGAGGACCTGCTTGAGGCGCACTGACTTCAGTTTGCACACTGCTCATATCCCGTGGGCGGTACGTAAACATGCGTGTCACCACACCTGTGCGCGTGTTATCGAGCAGTTCCCTGAACATCTCAAAGGCGCGGTTCTTATACTGCACCAGGGGATCTCTTTGGGCGTAAGCTTCCAGGCCAATCGATACACGCAGCGCTTCCATACTGGTCAGGTATTCGACCCACAATTCGGAGATCACGCCCAGCAGCAGCTGGCGGTAGATTTCGGTCAAGGCTTGACGACCCAGCTCATCAGCCACAGCGATGCGTTCTTCTCCATCCACCTGCTGTATGGGGGCACCCTGGATCTCTGAAAAACGTTCTTCCCCCAGGACTGCTTTTATGCCTTTCTGCGTTTTCTGGTCTAAATCGTTTGGATCAGCTTCGGCGATCCGGCTCCATTCGCTGGTGCCCCACAGGAAGCGCAGTGCGGACTGGGCACCCTCCAGGTGACTGAGCACCTGGGTCGTAACTTCCTCAGGATCTTCATAAACAAGCAAGCGTGCTGTCCGGTAAAGGTAGCTCAGCCTGTTTGTGCGGCGCCATACACGCCGGTGTGTTCGTTTATCGAAGCTCGCCACGGATCCTTGCGGCATTTGAACCAGCAAACCTAAGACCTGGCCCTGGCTCAAATCCCCATCACTCTTGGCAAGTAGTTTCTTCAGATCTGTGGGGATCAACCCATCCCCATTATCCCCAATCAATCGCTGCTTTCTTCTCTCGTAGCCAGCTTCGATCGTGTCCAGGATCTGGTCGGTGAGAGTCTCCCAATCCTCGGCCGCCAGTTGTGATTTATTGACCTCCAGGTCTTCCTCAAGGCGCCGTTCGACAGCGCCAATCAAGCGAGTGACCGATTGGTTGATCAAGGCCGAGTTGACCTGCTTGTGGATCAGATCGACGATTTCATCAGGATCTTCTTTCAAAGTGCGTTGTTCAGCGGAAGAGAGCTTGAGGGGTACTTGAAGCATGCTGGTCAGCTCCTCGGTGATCTCACTCGGGCTGCGAGTATCGGTCTCATCCGCAAGCTCCAAACCATCCATGAAATTATCAACTATTTCCAGGCGTTCCTCGAGCTGATCCTCGAATCTCTGGCGAGAATTTTCCATCAGGCTGCTCACGCTGCGCAAGACATGATCCTCTTCAGCTTGCAGGCTATCTGCAGCCAGCTCGATTAATGACTGCTTGACAGTATCTTGATCCAACCGTTTCTGGGAATTTTGAACCGCAACCGGTTGGAAGCTCTCGGTCGCAGATTCGGATCCCATGATATGGTCTACCAACAAGCGCAGCGAGTAGGATGGATAGACGAAACCATTCACCGACAGCGGGGGCTGGATCTGGTCGAGCCAGGCCAACAGCCGCCAGGGTCCTTCGGGGTCTTCCAGGGCCTCAGGGACGCGCTTCATGACCTCGATTTGCAGCATCTCGGTCACATCCTCGCTGAGGTCGTCCTTGACGAAGATCAGATCGCGCTGGTCGTAGATCTTGGCCCTCTGCGTGTTGAGCACATCGTCATACTCGAGCAAGTGCTTGCGCACGTCGAAATTTGCGCCTTCAACCCGGCTTTGGGATTGTTCAACCAGGCGGCTGACCAACCCGACTTCAAGAGGCATGGCATCGTCGATGCCCATGCGGATCATCATATTCTCCGCCTGCTGACCACCAAAAAGGCGCATCAGTTCATCTTCCATGGAAAGATAGAAGCGAGATGACCCTGGATCACCCTGTCGCCCGGCGCGACCGCGCAGCTGGTTGTCGATGCGCCGCGACTCATGCCGTTCAGAACCAATTACATGCAGACCACCCAGGTCGCGCACCCTGGCCATGTCGTCGATGTACTTAAGAAAGTAATCGACCTCGGCCTGGTAGATCCCATAATCCTCGGGATCGAAGGTTTGAATTGCAGCGTGCTTCTCTTCCAGGGACATATCGTAGGCATCTTCGTAATTATTGCGGCGCAGGATGCGGCTGATTGCTGAGTTAATCTCTTCGGCGATCTCTCCACCGAGCTTGATATCAACACCTCGCCCGGCCATATTGGTGGCGATCGTCACCGCGCCGAAGGCACCTGCACCAGCGATGATTTGACTCTCTTCAGTATGCTTTCGGGCATTGAGCACCTGGTGGGGAATACCAGCTTGTAGGTTCTCCCCTAAGCGAATGCCATCCGAGGGGCTTAATCCCAGGAGGCTGATCAGGCGTCCCAGGTTTTCTGAATCTTTGGGGTTAAAGGAAATTTCCAGGCTGCGTGCCATTTTCCGCATCTCGGGAATAGGCAGCTGGTCAAGGGGCTGATTAAGAAACTCGAGCTCCTGGATGGCGCGCCCATCTTCCTCGCGCTGGTTGGCCTCCATCCATGCGCTGCGCATCACCATTACTGTTGCCAGGCGGCGAATCGGCTCTGCTTTCAAGCGGTTCGAAATGCGGTCTGAGAGTTCAACAGAGGTTGTGCCGACCAGGATCGGCCTACCCTGGGAATTGAAGCGCATCATCTCCATGGTGAGCGCGCGCAGCTTGGCCTCCTCCGAGCGGTAAACAACATCAGGGTAATCCTTGCGTTTCCAGAATAATGCGATTGACTCGGGGTCGTCCTCATCTGCGTAATAGGTGTATTTGTAACCCAGCTCATCCCGGCCCTGGAGTTCAAGCAGATCGGTTTCTGGGCGGGCAGCGATGTACTCAAGATTGGTGGGGATCGCCAGGACTTCAAGGCTGTAAATTTTGTCAAATTCCTCAGCTTCTGTCAGGGCAGTACCAGTCATGCCAGCCAGCTTCTCGTACATGCGGAAGTAATTCTGGATGGTGATCGTGGCGTAGGTGACGTTTTCCCTCTGAACGCGCACTCCTTCTTTGGCTTCGACAGCCTGGTGCAGACCGTCTGACCAGCGCCGGCCGGGCATCAAACGCCCGGTGAATTCATCGACGATCACAACCTTGCCGGCTTGGACCAGGTACTCTTTGTTGCGATGGAAAAGGTATTGTGCTCTTAAAGCTTGCTCTAAATAACCCATCAGGCGCGCTTGCTCGGGGGTGATATCCTCGGGTCGCTCGGGATCGCGCAGCGGCATATTGAGCAGGCTCTCTACATGTGTTTCACCAATTTCCGTGAGGGTTATGTTTCGGTCGCGTTCATTCAGCTCGAAGTCTTCGGATATTAACCCTTTAACCACCTGTGCCATGCGCGGGTACCATTCTGTGTCATCGTGAGAAGGACCAGAAATGATCAACGGCGTGCGGGCTTCATCGATCAGCACGTTATCAACCTCGTCGATGATGGAATAAACGTGACCGCGCTGCACACGGTCTTCCAGGCGCATGGTCATGTTATCGCGCAGGTAATCGAAACCAAACTCATTATTCGTGCCGTAAGTGATATCAGCAGCATAAGCTTCTCGACGCGAGACCAGATTGAGATTATGCTGGTCTTCATGGGGAGATTCCTGTTCAAAATCCACCAGGAATGCTTTCTTACCATTCTCTGTGCGGGCAGCCATCTGCAAAACACCTGTGCTCAGCCCTAAGGCAGAATAAATCACACCCATCCAGCGCGCATCACGACGGGCGAGATAGTCGTTCACGGTGACCAGGTGGGTTCCTTGACCGACGGGAATATCATCCAATGGAGCAAAATCCCAGTCGTTCGGATCTGCACCCCATGTCTGTTCTGCTAAATCCACCCACTTCTCGTTGAGACTTAATGCGTTCAAGTAGAGCGGCAGGGTAGCAACCAGCGTTTTCCCTTCTCCAGTGCGCATCTCTGCGATGATGCCATTGTGCAGGGAGATGCCGCCGATCAGCTGCACATCGTAATGGCGCTGCCCGAGGGTCCTTTTGCTGGTCTCTCGCACGACTGCGAAGGCATCCGGGAGCAATTCATCCAGAGTCTCTCCCTGCGCAAAGCGGCGCCGAAATTGGGTGGTCATGCCGTACAGCTCTTCGTCGCTGTAAGCCTCGAATTTTGGTTCCAGGCTGTTGATATAGTCTACGGTTTCAGAGTATTCATCTATTTGGCGTTTGTTGGGGTCTCCCCCAAAAACGCGCACGATTTTGTTCAGCATATTTATTAAGGTTACTCTTTTTGATTAGTTTTTTCCGGTCTGGCGATTATAGCATAGATAAAAATTATCCAATCAGCCTGATTAATGCCCTTTAATGAGCATATTTCAACCTTGGATATGATTTCTTTGACAGGGATATCTTCATCGATTATGATCCCCTACTGGTTAATACTGGTCAGGCATGAACTTGCAAAACCTGAATAGAATATTGACCCAACTTGCTTGAGGGACAGCAATGAAGAATTTTCTACACTCTCTACGGAAACCGAACGAACCTGGCTTTGTAACGATTGTCTCCGGCCTGCCGCGCTCAGGCACCTCGATGATGATGAAGATGCTTGAAGCCGGGGGGAGGCCACCTTACACGGACAATATCAGGACTCCCGATGACGATAATCCCAAGGGTTATTACGAATTCGAGAGAGTGAAGAAACTTCCGGATGGGGATACCGATTGGCTGGCAGATGCCAGCGGGAAGGCTGTAAAGGTTATCTCCGCCCTCCTGGAGCACCTACCAGCGGATTACAATTATCGTGTGCTTTTCATGCAGCGCAAGATGGAGGAGATTTTAGCTTCTCAAAAACAAATGCTGGTGCGCAGCGGGAAACCCACTGACCAAGTTGGGGATGAGCAGCTGGCCGGGATGTATGGGAAACACCTGGCGAAGGTTAACGCCTGGCTGGCAGGTCAAGCTAACTTTTCCGTAGTTTACCTGGATTACAACCAGGTGCTGGTTGACCCACAGAAATATGCTTTCCAGGTCAACGAGTTCTTAGGAGATATCCTGGATCCACAGGCTATGGCCTCAGTTGTGGATACCAATTTATACCGCCAGAGAAAATGATCTTTGATGGGGGAATTCCGCAGCTGGATTTAAGTCCAAATATAAGATCTGTCTAAACAAATCCCGCCACTAAACGCCAAACCTGGGCGACGATGAAGGTGATGGCGAAACCCATTGCCAGGGGGAGCAGGGCGGCCAGGGTGGTCCACTTGCGGCTGCCGGTTTCCTTGTACATCGTGTAGAGCGTGGTGCTGCAGGGGTTGTGGATCAGGCTGAACAGCATCAGGTTGACTGCAGTGAGCAGAGTCCAGCCGCCGGCTACCAGGATGGCCTTTGTGCTTTCCAGGTCCGCTTCGAACATCACGCCGGCTCCTTCACCAGGATTGGTGACGCCAGCAATTAGCACGGTCATCATCAGCACGGTGGGAATGACAATCTCATTGGCGGGGATGGCGATGATGTAAGCCAGCAGGATCACCCCGTTAAGGCCGATCAGGATACCCATGGGATTCAAGAAGTTGACGATATATTCAGCCAGGCTCTGTCCCTCGATGGTGATGTTGGAAACCAACCAGATTACCGCGCCCGCGGGGGCCGCAAAGACGATCGCCCGCCAGAGCACGTAAACCGTGCGGTCGATCAACGAAGTATAGATCGTTTGCAGGATGCGGGGTGGGCGGTATGGCGGCAGCTCGAGGCTGAAGGAGGATACCTCGCCTTTCAGCACAGAACGCGTCAGGAACCAGGAAACACCAAAGGTTAACAGCACACCCAGCATGGCGGTCCCTACCACGGCCAGCGCTGAGAAAAAACCTGCCAGGTAGGCAGGCACCAGCGCGCCGATGAAGAGCGTTGCAACCAGAATTTGTGTCGGCCAGCGACCATTGCACAGCGCGAAATTGTTTGTGATCATGGCGATCAAACGCTCGCGCGGGCTGTCAATGATGCGTGTGGAGATTATGCCGGCCGCATTGCAGCCGAAACCCATCATCATCGAAAGGGATTGCTTCCCATGTGCACCTGCTCTCCTGAAGACATTATCCAGGTTGAAAGCCACCCGCGGCAGGTAGCCGAAATCCTCAAGCAGGGTGAATAGTGGGAAGAATATTGCCATTGGGGGCAGCATCACGCTGACCACCCAGGCGGTCGCCAGGTACATGCCGTCGATCAGGATACCCTGCAGCCACCAGGGCATGCCGATGCTGGTAGCTGCAGCATTGAGCAAGGGGTAGATGGTGCCGATCAGCAAATCTGATATCCAGCGCGAGGGGACATTAGCCAGTGAGATGGTGATCCAGAACACCAGCGTGAAGAGCAGGATCATCAGCAGGAACCCCCACCGGCGGCTGGTTACGATGCGGTCGATGGTGCGGTCCAGGTCGAAGCGTGGTTTTTCACCCGCCCTGGTAACCGCCCGGTCAGCGATCTCGGCGGCATTGGTGTACAGCGCTTCCATCAATTTTTCGTGGAAGTCTTCACCCACTTCCCAGCGCAGTGCCTGGGCAGTAGCCAGTATATTCCTGGGATCGCTCATTGCCGCAGGCTTCATGACAAGGCTTCCAATTCGAGACTGCCGGGCAATGCGGGCGCTTGGCCTATACCGGCCGCCAGCCCCGCCAGTTCGCCGTTTTGAACGGCTTGAACCAGGCTTTCATCGCCATCCAGGAGCCGCAGCGCGACCCAACGGGCATTAGGTAAACCTGGAAATGCCTCATTGAGCTGCTCAACAAGAATTTGGATGGCTTGTTTTAACTCCGGCGATTCGTTTTTAAAGCGGCGGGGTTTGGCAACTGTCTTGCCTGTCGCGACCTCATGAATGGTTTTTAGCAGCAAATCCAGACCGCCATTTGATCTGGCAGTGGTGGGAACTACCGGTACGCCTAAATCCCTCGCCAGGCGGCGTTCATCAACTATCAATCCATGCCGCTCTGCCTCATCCATCAGGTTTAGACACACCACCACCCGGTCGGTAATTTCCAGCACCTGGAGCACCAGGTTCAGGTTGCGCTCAAGGCGGGTTGCATCCACCACCACAACCGTGACATCAGGCTGACCAAAGAGGATGAAATCGCGGGCGATCTCTTCGTCCAGGCTGGTTGCCAGCAGTGAGTAGGTACCTGGCAGGTCAACCAGCTTATAGCGATTATCGTCATATTCGAATCCTCCCTCAGCCCGCGAAACGGTTTTACCCGGCCAATTGCCGGTATGCTGGCGCAAACCGGTTAAGGCATTGAAAACGGTGCTTTTGCCTGTGTTGGGGTTGCCTGCCAGGGCGACGACATAATCCCAATCCCGCATATCCAGCCCCAACTTCAGCAAGTTAGCGGCGTTGTGCATCGGGCAGGTTTCACATTCTTCTGTGTTCAATTCTGGGTTCATTGTAAAGTTACCTGTGCAGGTTTTTCGACCCGGATTAATCGGGCTTGATCTTTGCGTAAGGCGATCAGGGCTCCGCGCACTTTGTACGCAGTTGGGTCTCCGCTGGGGCTGATCATCTCGACTTCGATGGTCGTGCCGGGCAGGATGCCCAGGTCCATCATTCGGCGCCGGTCTGCCCCCCCGGAGACGGGGAGAAAGGGCCACAACCTGGCCGCGTTCTCCAGGACTGAGGTCGTTGAGCGGCATCCCAATCTGAACCTGTTCGATTTTTTGATCGGGGATGGGCACAACCGAAATATTTGCAGCCACGATGGGTGCCAAGAGGTGCTCTTCGTCTCCGATCCAGAAGCGCACCCTTTGTGGTGAATTCTCCGTTAGCCGGGCGAACATACCTGGTGAAATGCCTTCGGCGACCAGCTGGGCATATATCTCTTCTGGTTCATCCTCGATATGCACAATGCGCAGCGGTGTCTCCAGGTCCATGGCGATCAGCGGCTGGCCCGCGTGGTGCTTGAACTGGCCGCTGGGGCCTGGAATTGGGTCACCATGTGGGTCATAGACCGGGTTGCCCAGCTGCTGAGCCAGATCCCTGGTCTCCTCGGCGGATAAGAGGTGTTCATATTTTTCCGCCTGGTCGTGCCATTCAGATTCGCTAAAGCCAGTTTGTTCAGCCAGGTATTCTTCCCACAAGCGGTGGGCGCGGATAATCCTGAGCGCGTATTCTCGACCCGCGGGCGTCAGCTGGAATTCGCCATGTTCAAGCAGGATTAATTCCATGCTTTGCAGTTCGTTGGTTATTTGGGCTGCCTGGTTGAGGCTGATGTCGAGCGCACCGGCGATGCTCTGCAAGCTGGGTTTATCTCCATGGCGTTCGCAGCGCTGGATGTGTTTGAGGGCATCCTCCAGCAGGACGCGGTTAGAAATCTGGCGCGCCTTTCGCCAGCGGGGAACCAGTCCCTCCTGGGGTCGAAACAGGAGCCAGGCAATTATTGTTAGCCCGGCGGCGATCAGAATGGCGATCAGGGGTTCTGGCATCTTATCCTTCTTTGAATCTCATCATGGTCATTCCCGGATGAAAAAAATCCTATAAATCCCGAAACACATTTTCATTTGTTGTAAATCAAATTTAGATTATACTAAATTTATATATTATCGTCAATAAAATAATACCCCTGGATCTGGGATCGGGTTTGTAATCTCCAATGTCATATAAGCAGCTGGATCAATAATAATACGGGAATGCCCCACCCAGACCAGCAAGAAATCACCCCAAATCAGATTGGATTTCGGTAATGCCAATGCCGCCATCGACGCCTAAACCGGTGAACCCAAGCACAATACGCGGCCGGAACGGGGAAACCACACCGGTCAGGATGCCGGCGATCCCTTCAGCTATTTTGTATATTCCTCCCCCCATTATTCAGATTGGTTTTCCGACGGTTTGACATGCTTCGGTAACCAGGGGATAAAGGCGTGTGTCGTTTCGGCATATTCCTGGTAGCCCGGTTTGTTGATCATGAGAGTCTTCTCCAGCATAGAGACGCCGGAGATATTGCGCAGCAGCAGGGTCATAATTATGGGACTGAAGATCGACCAGACGCCGCCAGCTGCAGCAGCTATGAAGTAGAAACCCCACCACTGTGCGGCATCTCCGAAGTAATTAGGGTGACGGGTATAGCGCCAAACCCCCTTGGTCAACAGTTTGCCCTGGTTGTTTGGATTTGCCTTGAAACGGCTCAGCTGCCAATCTCCAACCGCTTCGAAGAAGAATCCAATTGCCCACACCAGCAGGCCCAGGTAATCCAGCCAGATCAACCGGGCAGGTACAGGGCTGAATTGCGCAGCCAGGAGGGGTATTGAGATTACCCACATCAGGAATCCCTGCAGGGCAAATACTTTGAAGAAGCTGAACCACCACCAGTTTTTACCTGATTCTTGTCGCCACTCCTGGTAGCGGAAATCTTCTGCATGTCCCCAGTTGCGAATCAGGAGATATATCGATAAGCGGAGACCCCAAATGGTAGCCAGGGAAGCGACCAGTAATTTGCGAGTCAAGAATCCATCAGGAGTGAGGTAGAAATAGATCCAGGCGCTTAATACGAATCCCACGCCCCAGAATATGTCCACTATGCTGGCATCTTTGAGCCACAGGCTTAGCAGCCAGAGCGCTGCCATCAGACCCAGGATAATAAGCGCATTCGTGCCGTAAATTGTTAATAAAGACATTTTCCGCTTTCCTTAGAACCATATCTGCCGGCCATCAGGGATTAAGCTACGTGAGCCGTGCCGAAAAACAGCTGCAAATCGTGTTCACATAACTATAGAAATCAATATCCTTGACGATCACCATCTAATCATAGTCTATCTCGAAAAGTGCGTGTTCATCTTTCAGGATCATTATGATAGCCATAGGTCAATGTGGTAAACATACCGCTGCCCGTTCAGGAGTTTTTTCAGACACTCTGGCTGTGGCTGTTCACCGGTGTTTTCTAAAAATTTCTATTCCGATGCTTTGATGTAATTGTGGGCAAGCGCTCCAACGTTGGGTGAGGGTTCAACCGGGTAAACGTGGTCCTGATTTCTTGCAAAGTGGCAGGGTAATTCAACCAAGTCATCTTTACTATCCCTTTTGAAAATAATGCATTATGATGTCCTTAGATATTCGAGTTCACTGCGCTCTATTTAGTGCTTTTGATGTGATAATGGGTGCATTCGGTAAGACTCCCTCCCCTAATTTATGGTCGCAATTTACAAAAAACTGGCAGTTGAAGCGAATTTGGACGATCATGGAGAACCAGTGGTGGATTGGTTGGATGCAGTTATTGGTGAATCATAGTTAATTAGCGAGAAAAATATTATGCGAGTGATCAATGCAGGTGGAACTGGCCTCATCGGGAGGCAGTTGACAAAGGAATTGGTACAGCACGGCTTCGAAGTAGTTATCTTGAGCCGCAATCCTGGCCAATTGATCGGTATACCAGAAGGTGTTGAGGTAGCGGCTTGGGACGGTGTGTCAAATGAGGGATGGGCTGAGTTAATTGATGGTTCAGCTGCGGTTGTAAACCTGGCAGGAGAAAATATTGCTGGTGATGGCTTTCTACCGAGTCGCCTATCTGATGCGCGCAAACAGCGCATCCGGGACAGCCGAATTCGATCAACAAAAGCGCTCGTCGCAGCTATCGAGGCGGCGGAGAATAAACCGCAGGTGTTTGTTCAATCCTCGGCAATCGGATATTATGGTTTCCATGATGATCAAAAGCTGACCGAAGAATGTCCTCCCGGAGATGATTTTTTCGCAGAATGGAGGCATTGGGAAACAGTTTCCGAACCTGTAGATGGTATGGGTGTACGGCGAGTAATCGTACGCACGGGGATTTTCTTTTCCACACGCAAAGGAAGCGCTCTCAACCGCCTGGTGCTGCCCTTTAAACTTTATGCCGGTGGACCTATTGGTGATGGACAGCAGTATTTATCCTGGATTCATGAAATCGATGAAGTGCGCGCCATCAGATTCTTGATCGAAAATGAATCTGCCCGGGGAGCTTTCAACCTGACTGCTCCAAATCCAGCCACAAATGCTGAAATTGGAAGAGCGATCGCCAAAGTACTCCAGCGTCCATATTATTTACCGGCACCCGAATTTGCCTTCAACCTGGCATTTGGCGAGGTCAGCGCACTGGTGACAAAGGGGCAGCGGGTGATGCCTCAACGATTGCTGGAGCATGGTTTTGAATTTGAGTTTCCGGATGTGGAACCCGCGCTGCGTGATCTCCTGGTCGATTGATGCGCAGTTTCCATCTTGAATTCCAGGTCAACGCTCCATTATCAAGAGTAGCAGAATTTCACAGCAGCACTCAAGTGCTCAAACTGCTCACACCACCTCCAATGTTCGTTCAATTCAACCACATCGAGCCATTGGGTGAAGGCTCGCGCTCGGATTTCACACTCTGGTTTGGCCCGATTCCCATCCGTTGGGTGGCAGTTCATTCCGAAGTGGATCTTTTAAAGGGCTTTACAGACACGCAGGTTGAAGGGCCATTTCAAACCTGGGTACATAAACACACATTTCGAAGATTGCCTGGCGAAATGACCACGATCGTGGATCAAATCGAAGGCCAGCCAAGTAATCATATCCTGTGGGGGATTATCAGCCGCTTAATGTGGCTAACTTTGCCAATCTTGTTTTCGTATCGCGCCAGGCAAACCCGGAAGGTGGTTGAGGATTAATGATGCAGCCAGCTTTGCCTTCAGAGCTAAATTTTCCCCAGTACCAGGCAGGCGTTCTGACCACCTAATCCGAAACTGTTTGATAAGGCGGTTTGAATGTTTACTTCCCGGGACTCAAGGGGTATATAATCCAAATCGCACTCTGGATCGGGTGTTTCGAGATTGATCGTCGGGTGCAGGACTCCTTCCTGCAGGGATTTTACGCAGGCGATCGCCTCAAGAGTGCCTGCGGCGCCCATGCAGTGCCCGATCATGCTCTTGGTGGAGCTGACCGGAATTTGGTAGGCAGTTTTCCCAAAAACTCTCTTGATTGCTCTGGTCTCAGTGGGATCGTTTACACGCGTTCCGGTTCCATGGGCATTAATGTAATCAACCCGCTCTGGCAGCAGCTGCGCATCTTCCAGTGCCCAGCGCATCGCATTCTGGGCACCCAGGCCTTCCTCATCCGGTGTGGCGATATGCAGAGCGTCCGATGAGGCAGCGTGACCCAGCACTTCAGCGTATATGCGGGCATCTCTCTCCAAGGCATGCTCCAGAGATTCAAGCACAATGATGCCCGCACCTTCTCCAAGTACAAATCCTTCACGGTTTGCGTCGAATGGGCGACTGGCTTTTTCAGGAAATTCATTACTGCTGCGCGCAAGAACCGTCATGGCATCGAAAGCTACCATGACCTCTTCCCTGATTAAGCAGTCGACGCCTCCAGTAAATACAATATCAGCCTTGCCTAGCTGGATTAATTCCATTCCATAACCGACGCTTTGTGTGCCGCTGGCACAGGCGGTCGAGATGGTTGTCAGGGGCCCTGTTGCGCCCATCTCCAGGCTGATATAGTAGCCAGGCATATTGGGTAAACCGTTGATTAATGATGTCGGGAAAGGTTTCCGGTCATGATAGGTATACTGGTAAGAGATGTCGACCAAAGTGGCATACCCGGCATTGGCGGTTCCCATGGATACTGCGACGCGGTCCCCTTGCGCAGCAACTGTTTCCTGGCTCAGGCCTGAATCCTCCAGCGCCTGGCGGGCTGCGACGAGAGCCAGCTGCGAAGCGCGGGCCATGCGCCGGGCGGTTTTACGATCGATATAATCGCTTGGGTCAAAATCTGTTTCCCCCGCGACTTTGACCTGAAGCTTTTGTGGATCGTAGAGGCTGGTCCTGCGCACGCCAGAATTTCCAGCCTTAAGATTGGTCCAGAATTCATCCACGGGACCCAACGGAGATTGTGCACCCAGACCTGTGACCACTACTCTTGGTTGATTATTTTGATTAGTGTTCATTGCTCAGCTCTACCTTTAATAATACATCCTGATGATTTATCCAATAATATCAAACTTTCCGCATTGAGCTAATCTAGATAATTTCCCCTGTTAGGTTGAGAGAATTATTTCGAGACTTCCACAAAAACCTGGCTGGTAATAACTGCTCCCAGCACCACTGGTTCTTCTTCACCCTCGACACGGATCTGTAAATTATTATCAAAAGGAGAGAAGTTGAGTACCTCCAGCTGAGCAGCTGGTTCGATACCTCTCTCACTCAGGTAGCGCAGCAGGTCGGGATCAGTGTCGCTTACACGATTCACCTGGGCCTTTTGAGGTGGGCGCAGCTGGCTGAGGGTCAAGTCCGAAGATTGGGGCATCTGCAGGTCCCGGGAAGGGATCGGGTCCCCGTGCGGGTCATGCTGGGGATTTCCGAGACTGATCGCAATTCGTTCTTCCATTTCTTCAGAGATGACATGCTCCAGGCGATCGGCTTCTTCGTGAACTTCATCCCAGCTGTAGCCTAGGGTTTCGTGCAGAAACATCTCCAATAAGCGGTGGTGGCGAATGATCTCAAGCGCCATCCTTTCCCCTTCAGAGGTCAGCTGCACCCCGCGATGTTTGCGGTAATCTAAGAGAGGTGGATCAGTCTCAGCCAGCTTCTGGATCATATTAGTAACCGAGGCGGGTGTCACCCCCATCCTTTCTGCGATCTGGTTGGTGGTGGCTCGCTGGTTGGAGCGGGTTAATTCGTAAATTGTTTTCAGGTAATCTTCGATGACTCGAGTTAAATTTTCACGCATAACAGTTTATCTAAATTAATTTTTGGTTAAGTCTAAATATTTTCAAACCTATTCTACCCTGTAAGTGACAATTACGCTACATAGAAGGTTAAGATTTGCTGAATATTCTGCGTGGTAAAATTGTATATACAATATCAATTTAGTCCAGTAAACAGGAGCAAGAAGTGAAGAAAGGGTATGTAGCGGGAATAATCGCCGCATTTGTGTTTTTATTAGCAGCTTGTGGTGGGGAAGCTCCAGAAGCAGTAAGTTTTGATATAAACATGACCGAGTATACATTCTCGCCAGAAAGGCTCAACTTGAAAGTCGGGCAGGAAGTGACCTTGAATCTCATCAACGCAGGCCAGCTGCAGCATGAGATCATGTTTGGACGAGAAATGATGAAAATGGAAAACCGTCCAGCCGGATACATGGAGGACATGTTTGAAGCAGGAGGTGTAGAGCCAGAGGTCACACAGGAGGGAGAGCCTGAGCACGAGCACGAAGAAATGATGCACTCCGGGTTCATGGTAGCTCTACCGACGGATGGCACAGGGACGATGAAGTTCATTGTCACCGAAGGGATGCTTGGCGAATGGGAGATGGGTTGTTTCGAGCAGGATGGCATCCATTATGATGCAGGGATGATTGGTTCAGTCAACGTCACCCAGTAGATATCTATTACCAGAATTATCAGTGTGCAGCATCACAACAATGCTGTGCACTTTGCTTTCCTTTGTTATTGTATAATCCTGTTGTTTCAGTTGAGGCGAACTCTAATGACATTTCGGTTTAAATCTTTGTTGTATCTCGCGGCAGGTTTGGTGATATTTGCAGCCTCCCTGTCCTCCTGTTCGTCAGAGGGGGGTGATTTCCCGACCCCAACTTCCAGTATGGCCGAGAACACCCCGGGTGAAACCCGGGAAGCGTCCACTGCGACCACTCCACCGACACCAACCTCGCCTCCACGGCGCTTGACAATCTGCATGGCGGAAGAACCCGAGACGCTGTTCATTTATGGTGGCGATTCGCTAGCGCAGCGTCATGTGCTGCAGGCGGTTTATGATGGACCCATTGATAGTGTAGGCTATCAACTCCAGCCGGTGATCCTGGAGAAGCTGCCCAGCCTGGCTGATGGCGATGCGGTTATCGAACCTGTACCCGTAGCTGTGGGCGATCTGGTTGTTGATTCATCTGGGCAGCTGGTGCGGCTTCAACTTGGGGATATGGTGCAGCCATTTGGCTGTACTAGTTCAGGGTGTGCTGTCCCCTGGGATGGTGCACCGCTGGAACTACCCCAGCTTTCCGCGACCTTTACCTTGAAGCCAGGTATCAAATGGTCTGACAGCACCCCGCTCACTGCTGGTGATTCAGTTTACAGCTTCCAATTGGCTTCCCAGTGCGAATCTGAATTTGGGAATTGCGGCGGATTAGGATTGTCAAACCGCAAGGGCTGGGAAATGCTGCCGCGTACTGCCAGCTACACGGCAATCGATGACCAGAGTGTGCGCTGGACAGGTGTGCCTGGTTATATGGACCCGGTGTACCAGGCAAATTTTTTCATCCCGCTGCCTGAGCACCAACTTGCTCAATATGCCCTGGTGGACCTGTTTACCATTCCTGAGGCCTCCCGCCAGCCGCTCGGTTGGGGACCATATGCCATCCAAAGCTGGGTTCCCGGGGAGTCAATAATCCTGCGTGCCAATCCGCTGTATTCTGGAGCTCAAGACAACGATATTCACTACGAAGAATTGATTTTCCGCTTCATTGGTGGGCAGTCTGAGAATGTGGATCAAATACCAAATGGGTCATGCGACATAATCGATCAGACTGCCAGCCGTGCTTCATTGGATAGGTCCCTGGAGGAGATCAATCTGCTGGAGACAGGCGGCCAGCTGCGAGCTAACTACGCAGCAGGACCAGTCTGGGAGCATGTTGATTTTGGAATTCAACCGATCTCTTATGATGATGGCTATTTACCGGGAGTCGATCGACCGGATTTCTTCAGCGATGTCAGGGTCCGGATGGCCTTTACCCTGTGTATGGACCGGGAAAGGGTAGTAGACGAGATGCTGGAAGGCCTTTCATCGGTTCCAGGATCGTACCTGCCCTCAGAACACCCCCTGAATAATCCCGATCTAACTCAATACCCATTTGATCCCCAGGCTGGGGGGCAGCTGCTCCACGAAGCTGGCTGGGTGGATCATGATGCTGATCCACAAACTCCGCGCCAGGCAGTTGGTATCCAGGGTGTGGTGGATGGCACACCACTGGTGGTGACGTATACAACTTCTACGGCAGAACAGCGCCAGGAAGCCAGCCTGATGCTGGCTGACTCGCTGGCAGAGTGTGGCATCCAGGTAGATATAAATTTCGGACCAGCGGTAGATGTATATGCGCCAGGGCCGGAAGGTCCGGTATTTGGGCGCCGCTTCGACCTGGCCCAATTCGCCTGGTCTGCCAGCGACTTGTTCGCTTGCCAGCTTTGGACCAGCCGCCAGATACCCGGCGATCCCAACCTGGATGATGAAGAAGGCAATGCCATATTTCCTTTTGGATGGGGAGGTGTGAATGCAGGTGGATTCAGGGAAAGCGAATATGACCGGGCTTGCGAGGCATCTTTAAGCACCCTTCCCGGGCAGCCGGGATACGTTGAGAAACAGCATATCGTACAATCGATCTTCAACAGCCAATTACCTGTCATTCCGCTTTACCAGCACTTAAACCTGGCTCTCTCACGAGCGGATATGTGCGGCTTCTCATTAGATCCATCCGCATTCAGCGAGTTTTGGAATATCGAAAACTTCAATCATGGGCCTGGCTGCCAATGATGGCATAGTTCCAGGATAATTGAACTTCTGATTTACACAGGAATATAACAGTCATAGGGTTAGGTGTATTTTGCAGCTGACTGATTACCAACTCGATCTGATCCAGGGTCCCATTAAAGGGAATGTGTTTCTTGAAGGACCTGCGGGAGCTGGAAAAACCACGGTGGCGGTTGAGCGCATGCTGCACCTGATGGTTCAGGGTGTGCGCGCCGATTCGATCCTGGTCTTGCTGCCCCAGCGTAATTTGGCTGAACCCTATTTCGAAGCGCTGCGCAACCCGGGGTTGGTGGCTGGTGGTACAGTGGATGTGCTTACCCTGGGAGGGCTGGCGCAGAAAATGGTCTCGCTTTTCTGGCCCCTGGTCGCTGACCAGGCGGGTTTTGCCCATCCGGAGCGCGCCCCAACTTTCCTCAACCTGGAAACCGCCCAGTATTTTATGGCGCGTGTCGTTGAACCGCTCATCGAAGGGGGAAAATTTAACAGCGTCACGATTGATCGCAACCGGCTCTACAGCCAGGTGGTTGATAATTTGAACAAGGCGGCTGTGGTTGGTTTCCCGCATACCGAGCTGGGTGAGAGACTGCAGGGCGCCTGGATCGGGGAAACCAGCCAGGCGCACCTTTATACCGATGCCCAGGAAGCCGCAACTTTGTTCAGGCAGTACTGCCTGGAAAACAACCTGCTGGATTTTTCCTTGCGCGTGGAGGTATTTCTGAACCAGATCTGGTCCCTTCCGGTTGGCCGGGATTATTTGGCAAAGACCTACCGCCATTTGATCTTCGACAATCTCGAAGAGGATACGCCCGCAACGCATGACATGGTTTCCGATTGGCTGCCGGAGCTGGATTCTGCCTTCCTGGCCTATGACTGGGATGGTGGCTACCGTATTTTTCTGGGGGCTGATCCGCAGGGCGGCTACCAGCTCAAAAGTCAGTGCCAGACCCAGGTCGAGTTTCCCACATCGCTGGTCAGCTCACCGGGCTTGCAAAGCCTGGCAGCTGGTTTGGAATCTTCCTTCAACCGGGCTCCAGACCGAGATGATACGAGATTTGTTTCTCCAGGCCAAGCAATAACACGTGAAGATCCAGCAGGGGATGTACGGTCGGTGCTGCATTTCGAGAATCACCGCTTTCATCCCGAGATGCTCGATTGGGTAGCGAGCCAGGTTGACAGGTTGGTTAATGAAGAAGGGGTAGCGGCGGAAGAAATCGTTATTCTAGCGCCTTACATGTCGGATGCCCTGCGATACTCGCTCAGCGAACGATTAACTGGATATGCTATCCCAACGCAATCTCACCGCCCTTCGCGTGCCCTGCGGGAGGAACCGGCAGCCCAATGCCTGCTGACCCTGGCCGCGCTCTCGCACCCGGATTGGGGCATGGTGCCGGCTCGCTTCGATTTGGCTTATGCCCTGGTGCAGGCGATCGAGGGCCTGGACCTGGTGCGCGCCCAGCTGCTGGCCGGGATCGTTTACCGCCCCAGGCAGGATGGCTTTGAGCTGACCTCCTTCGAGCGTATTAATCCGGAAATGCAGGAGCGCCTCACCTACTTGATGGGTGAGCGATTTGAGAATTTACGCTTGTGGCTGCAATCCCATTCGCTCAACCCGATAGCTGAACTCGATCATTTTTTGAGCCGTCTATTCGGTGAAGTGCTTTCTCAACCTGGTTATGGCTTCCATCATGACCGGGATGCAGGAAGAGTCGCTTCGAACCTGATCGATTCTGCACGCCGCTTTCGCTGGATCGTGGCGGATGGTTTCCAGGATCACCAATCCGCGCTTGGTGCGCAGTACATCCAGCTGGTCCAGCAGGGGGTAGTGGCTGCGCAGTATATTCGCAGCTGGGGCTCCCGGACACCGGGGGCAGTGTTCCTTGCGCCGGCTTACACCTTCCTGATGAGCAACCGTCCTGTAGACTACCAATTCTGGTTGGATGTGGGTGGTCATGGCTGGGCGGAGAGGCTCTACCAACCCCTGACCCAGCCCTATGTACTCAGCCGCCGCTGGCCGATAGGTGCTTCCTGGACCGATCAGGAGGAATTCACCTCCAGCCAGGAAGCGCTCTTCCGGCTGGCAGTTGGATTGATCCGCCGCTGCCGGCGATCGATCTTCCTAGGATTGAGCGACCTGGGAGAAGGGGGATACGAGATGAAAGGACCCTTCCTGAAAGCCATCCAACGCGTTCTGCAGAAGTATCCCACCGGGCCAGCAGATGTGGAAAGGGAGCAGCTTTCCTGATGTTCATCCCCCGTCCCAAGCAGAGAGATATCCTGGCCTATAGTGGGGGGCGCATGGGCATCTCCGCCGTGCCTGGCAGCGGTAAAACGCAGATCCTTTCCCTCCTGGCGGCGCAGATCATCTCCAGCGGCAGTCTTGAGGACGACCAGGAAGTGCTGGTGGTCACCCTGGTCAATTCTGCGGTGGATAATTTTGCAATCCGGGTGGGTGATTTAGTCCAGGAAATGGGGCTGCTGCCAAACCTTGGTTACCGTGTTCGCACCCTGCATGGCCTGGCACATGATATCGTGCGCGAGCGTCCAGACCTGCTTGGTTTGGCTGATAATTTCCAAATTATTGATGAAAGGATCGCCAACCAAATCCGCCGGGATGCAGCCCAGGCCTGGTTGAAATCTAATCCAGACGCAATGGAGACCTATCTCAACCCGACCGTAGAGCAAAGCAAGCTGGATTGGGTGCGCCGCGAACATATTCCAAATAAAATCAGCGAGGTTGCCTTGGCCTTTATCCGTTATGCCAAAGATCGCCAGCTGACACCACAAAAAATCTCTGCCAGCCTGGAAAATCTACCGCTGCCGCTGCACCTTGCCCAGATGTGTGCTGAAATCTACCAGTCTTACCAGCAGGCGTTGATCTACCGTGGGGCATTGGATTTTGATGACTTGATCCGCTTGGCTTTGCAGGCTCTCACTCTGGATGAGAGCTACCTCGAGCGCTTGAGGCATCGCTGGCCGTATATCCTGGAAGATGAAGCCCAGGACAGCAGCAAACTGCAGGAAGAGATCCTGGAAACTCTGAGTGCCTCCTTTGGGAATTGGGTGCGGGTCGGCGATCCCAACCAGGCGATTTTCGAGACATTTACCACAGCCAGTCCAGAATCGTTGAAAAAATACCTGGCCAAACCCGACGTGGTCGACCTTGATATGCCTAATTCAGGTCGTTCAACCAGCAGCATCATCAGCCTGGCAAATTACCTGATCCAGTGGACCCAAGAATCTCATCCCAGGAGCGAGGTGCGCCAGGCATTGGTGCCGCCTCCAATAGAACCGACACCTCCCGGGGATCCCCAACCAAATCCGGAAGATAATCCACATGCCATTCACCTGGTTGTGCGCAAACAAACCCCGCAGGAAGAGGTTCAATATGTGGCTGATTCATTGGAAGCATGGCTGCCTGAGCACCCGCAGGAGACCGTGGCGGTGCTCGTCCCGCGCAATAAGCGTGGCTTTGACCTGGTGGATGAATTGGATCACAGAAAAATTAATAACACAGATACGCTCCTGCGCAGTTCAAGAGCCACCAGGGGGGCAGCTGGCGCGCTGGCCAACCTGATCAACTACCTGGCTGACCCTGGATCTGCGAAGAAGCTGGCTAAAGCTTACCGCGTGTGGCGCAGAAACGAATGGGAAAACGAGCAGCTTACTTCCAATTACAAGCGGGTGGAACGGTTATTAAAATCCTGCCGGCAGGTAGAGGATTACCTCTGGCCGCGGGCAGGTAGGGATTGGTTGGCGAGCCTGGATGTAGCTGAGCAGCAGGCTTGGTATCTGGCTGAGCTGCAGCAGTTTCGCCACCTCGTACATCGCTGGCAGGGCGCCGTTATGCTGCCCATCGACCAGCTGACCCTCTCCCTGGCACAGGACCTTTTCCACGAGCCCGCAGACCTTGCGGTCGCCCATAAGATGGCTATATTGCTGCGGCAGGCCAGGGATGCGAACCGGGAGTGGCGCTTGCCGGATTTCACTGGCGAACTGGCGGTGATCGCCAAGAATGAAAGACGCTTTATCGGGTTCAGCGATGATGACACCGGATTTGATCCCCAGAAATATAAAGGCCAGGTAGTCATCGCCACCATGCACAAATCCAAAGGTCTCGAATGGGACCGGGTTTACATTATGTCGGTAAATAATTATGATTTTCCTTCCGGCCAGGAGTACGATCGCTACATCTCCGAGTCCTGGTTTATCCGGGATAAACTTAACCTGGAAGCGGAGGCGTTGGCTCAGCTGAAAATTATCGAAAAACAAGGGGATTATGATTGGTATAAAGAGACGCGCATGTCCGAGTCAGCCCGCCTGGATTATATTTCCGAACGCTTGAGGCTGCTGTATGTCGGCATTACACGGGCGAAAAGCGAGCTTTTTATCACCTGGAACAGCGGGCGAGATGGGAAGCTGCGCCCCGCTGATTCACTCAGCGCATTGATCGGTTATTGGGAACAAAGGATGATTGAATTAGGAGGTGAAGGTAAATGAGCTTACTGCCGCCTGAATTCCAGTTCAGCCAACGCAGCCTGCAGGACTATGTTGACTGCCAGCGACGCTTCCAGCTGCGCTACCTGGAGCAGCAGCCCTGGCCAGCAGTGGAATCAGAACCTTTGAGCGAACACGAAAGCCTGATGCTGGCAGGGGCTGCCTTTCACCGCCTGGTCCAGCGCTACCTGGTTGGTATTCCTGAGCAGCGGTTGTCCGCCATGCTCGCTTCCAGCAGCCCAATTCCGGGCGACCTGCAGCGCTGGTGGAATAACTTCATCCAGTTTTCAAATGTCAGTCCAGTAGAAGAGCAGTTGGCCGAGACTACCCTGTCTGCACCTATCCACAGCTACCGTTTGCTCGCCAAATACGATCTCGTACGCTGGGAAGGCGAACCTGACAATTTGCGAGTAAAGATCTATGATTGGAAAACCTCCCAGAAAAAACCCTCCCGCCAGTGGCTTGAAGCACGCTTGCAAACGCGCGTTTATCCATACCTGTTATCTAATGCCGGGCATGCCCTGTTTGGCGAAGATCAAATAAAACCCGAACAAATCGAAATGGTATATTGGTTCGCGGAACAGCCGCGAGAGCCGGAAATCTTTGTTTACAGCGCAGAGCAATTCCAGGCTGATCACGAGTACCTGCTCGGGTTGGTCAAGGAGATAGAAGCCCTCGCTGAGACAGATTTCCACCTGACCCCCGACGAAGCCAAATGCAAATTTTGCACTTTCCGCTCCCTTTGTGA
>PVMK01138806.1_pt1 | contig 24765 bp, 33 predicted proteins | sample 1853481 | NCBI WGS metagenome assembly PVMK01 (sample SAMN08533507, study PRJNA380276) | Marine sediment metagenome, whole genome shotgun sequencing project.
TTTTCAAGAGTTTCTGCTGGCATAACCATGCCTTTTGACGGCCCATCCGGTATAGGTTCGGTTAAGAACCGTTTCGGCAGGCTGTCATCTGCTCTTCGGCTTCCTTCTCTAGCGGCAAAAGCCCGGATCACATTCCAGATACGTTCAGCAGTCTTTTCACCGTCCTCAAGTGTCATCTCCATGCCGGTCACCACATTTAAGATATCAACCACATTCTGATTCATCTTTATGGGCCCGAAAACAGCCTCTGCCAAGTGACAAAGAATCATGGAGTCTGTTAATATATTTAAGTGGTTAACATCAATAGTATACTGAGCTTTTCCTTCAACTGTTTCCCTATCCACAATTCCGGCCCGCTCCCCGGTCGGACGGCTGTCATGATGTGATCCACCCCGGGGTCCGGTAGCATAACCCAGGGCATTACCCGGTAATCCCCGGGCAGAATGTCCGGCAAAAGTCATTCCTTTATTGTGCATGGCAAAATCTTCTGTTCCCTTGCCTATCTTTTCAGCAGCCCTTTTCACCCCGTCCGCAAGCACATCACCAAACCCTTCTCTTCGTCCGATCTTTCGAATCATGGGCAGAATTATATCCTTATTCCCGAACCGTACATCGAGACCATCTGTGTCCTCTTTGGAAAGGATTCCTTTTTCAACCGCTTCCATGGTAAAGGCAATTGCAACCCCTGATTCGATCGCGTCCATCCCCATATCATCACACTCTTTTTCAGCCGCAGCAATGATTTCAATGGAATCCACTTCACACATGGAACCCAGTGAAAAGATGTTCTCATATTCCGGACCTTCCGTCTTACATCCCTTATACGGACCTTCGGTCACTTCGCTGTATTTACTGCACATCAGCGGACAGGCAAAACAGGATTTATTTTGAACAACAATTTTTTCTCTCATTGTCTCAGCACAAATGGCTTCTGCACTTTCAAAAGTCTCCTTCTGCCAGTTACGGGAACCAAAAACACCCAAAGAATTATTTGCATTTACCAGCACCGGTGTTCCATACTGGGGAAGAATCTGCCCTGTTGAAGGATTTGCTCTCATTATCCTTAATAAATCTTCAGTTTTTTGTAAGGTAGCTTCCATATCATCCACTTCAAGCCTGCCTGTGCCTCGAACCACGATCCCTTTAAACAGCTTTGACCCAAGTACAGCGCCGAGACCACCCTCGCCCAAGCGCTCTGCATCCAACCAGTATCGCAGCAAAGCTGACCATTCGCTCACCCGCAGGTCCAATCACAGCAATCTGAACATTCTCATCACCCGCGTCTGCTTTTAAAAGCTCCTGTGCGCTGAAAGACGGCTCACCCCAGACATGAGAAGCATCACGAAGTTCCTGTATCTCGTTTGAAATAAAAAGATAAACGGGTTTTTCACTTTTCCCCTCAATGACAGCACCGTCAAATCCGGCATATTTAAGCTCAGCAGCAAAATTACCGCCGGCCGAAGAGTGAAAGAAACCATTTGTCATGGGAGACTTCGTATACGCACCAATTCTGCTGCCTGTCGGCGCTATAGTGCCGGCCAAAGGCCCGGCTAAAAAAATCACTTTGTTATCAGCGGATAAAGGATCAATCCCGGGTTTCAATTCATCATAAAGCATTCGGGCAGCTAAACCCGCACCCCCGATATATTTTTTCAGCTGACCATTCTTTAATTCTTCTGTTTCAACCGTGCCAGCGGTTAGGTCAACCCTTAATATTTTTCTGGTATATCCTTTATAAAGCTTTGCTCTGCTCATGCTTCTTCTCCTTTCTCACCATTAACCGGTTCAGTATTCAACACCTCGCAGGTTCGGCAACCATCCGGATATGCTGCGCAGGGCGTGTCACAAACCGGCCCTGTCTTTGAAAAAGGATTAATTTTTTGAAAAAACCGTTTCATTTTCCCCGGTCGATTGACTTTTATGCCTTTTCTGTCTCCATCCTTGTCCCAGGTAATCACACGGGCAGGACAGACCTTAATACATCTGGGATCGCCGTCACATGCATCACAGGTGTCTTTGATCCTGGGAACAGGAATCTCGGGAATCCCCTCCATCTCGATCTGGATATTTGACCGGGATGGATCAAAAACACCCAGTCTTCCGCCGGAACATGCGAGTTCGCATAAACGGCAACCCACACATCTGTCCGGAATAACATTTATCCTGTTTATCTTCTTCTTAAATACTCCATAAGGACATGTGTCACGGCATTCATAACACAAAGTACAGGTACCGGGAACCTCTTCAAGACTCCTGATTGAAAGTTCTTCCTCTCCTTCAGGCAAAGACTGAAACTGATAGCCCATCACACAGTTTTTTTCAGGCGGGCAGTCATCACAGACCCTGCAGCGGTCTGTTTTAAATGGCACCCTGTAAAGAGCGGGCTGACCCAGAGTAACCCGGTAGCCGATGTACCAGCAGAAATAGCGGCAGTAAACCCTGTAGGCAAAGAAAATTGAACCCAGGAACATACCATTTGTCAAAACCTTGGTCCATATCATGGGTTTCCAAAGCTCCTGCCAATCCGGAGAGCGGATCATCTCTGCAGAAGATGCCAGCTGAAAAACCCTTTCAAAAGTATAGACAACTATAATAAAAAGTACCATCGTTCCGGGAACATAAATACGGTTGATCTGTTTTTGGTATTTCTCTGATATTTTTATGCCCTTGAAGTTGAAAAATTTCCATAAGCCGTCCTGAAAGGTTCCGATCGGACACATCCAGCCGCAAAACCAGCGTCCAATAAAAAATGGCAGAAGAAGAGATCCAAGCATCATGGCCGCAGCCCAAAAAAGAAGTTCAGGGTTTTCCATGGGGCGCGCAGTCATTCCATCGGCTAAAATAACAAGATAAACTGCAAAGAATAAACTCTGGGAAAATATACGCCATCTTTTGGTTGCCACTGTCTTTTTCCTGCGAGCAGCCTGATCCGGAGGTGTGTTAAATAAGCGGATAGCAATATAAGTGGTATATAACACAACCGGGAGAGAGATCAACAAACCGGCTCCCGAAAAGAGCGGTGTACCCATTCCACCGTACTCCCAGGCAATAAGATCATTGGTCTGTATTTTCCAGGCTTCCTGATCTGCTGGAAACTGAAACGGGAAAAAATTTGAAAATCCAGTCAAAGCAAGAAAATACCAAAAATATGACGCGCCCCTGGTTCTGCCTCTAAAATAATCTTCAAACTGCAATGTTAATGCACCCACCGCGATCATCACACAGACCCAGTTTGTCACATACCCGGTGAGCATCCCCCAGATATAAAGCACCAGTCCAAGTGCTGCCATATTTCTTACATGCCGGACAAAATCTTCTCGAGTAAAAGCACTGAAATTCATATTACACCCCTCCCAGTATATAAGGTGCCCGTGTCACAATAAAATGATATTCCGAGGGCGATATACCAAACCCCATCCGTAGATATATTATTAATACAGTCAAATTGATCATATGGAGCTTAAAGAAAAGTTCCCGCGGAACAAGATTGCGCTTAAACAACTTGTTGGAGCATAAAAAATATAGTACAAACCAACTGTACATAAAAATGAGTGATGCAATCCACCACCCTTTTGCACTGCCAGGATTATTTGCCTTTATCTTTCCGTACGGCACCAGAAAAGGCATGTTTTGTTCGGTTATTTCCATTCCTTTTTCGAATGATCCGTAATCTTCCACCAGGAATTTCCCCACCATTTCCTCAGGCACATTTTCCTCGATTCTAAGTCCCATGCCAATGGACTCACAGAACATATCAGACATAAAACCGGTAAGAAGTGCTATCAGAATAAAAGCCAAAGCACCGACTCTGGCAGCCTTTGAATAAGCCCAGTCTTTAAGTACCCACTTGTAGCAAAGCCCGATTAAGAGTGCGACGAGAATACCCAGCATGGCTCCGGCAAAAAGACCAAAAAAGCGGCCCATGTAATATCCTTCCGCCATCTCACGAAAATAACCGCACATGTTCATAAAAACACTCGGATACATAAAATTATCAATAAAACGAAATTTTGCATCCGCCGTTCCAAAGGTTTTTCCGAAAAAATACCCAGGAATTAGAAGCTCCATCCAGATCGAGCTTCTCACCCAAAAATCCAGGCCCTTAACCTCTTTCATAACATCCCCCTGCTATCCTTATAAAAATAGAAGGTTCTTTAACATTAATATTCTTGATATTAAATATTTTTTTCATTGTTTTTTTTCACCTCACCGTTGCTTTTTCAAGGATAAGCGCCGCATTCTTAACTGCTGCATTTAAAAGCTCTTTTTCAGCTTTGCTTAAAGAGTCTATAATATGAGAGATGCTCTGAAGCTGCCCGTTACGAAAAGCCTCAAGACCTTCCATACCATAATCTGACAATCTAATATCAGATAAGCGTTTATCCTTTTCATTCTTTGATATGGTGACATAGCCCAGTGTCTCAAGACGACGCACGATATTATTCGCGCTTTGAATTGACATCCCAAGTACCCGGCTTATTTCAGAAATATGCACAACCTCTTTTTCATTAAACAGAGAAAGAATCCGCATCTGAGTCCCGGTAATAGAAGGTGTCTTGTTTAAACCCCTTCCGAAATTAAGGGATCGTAGAATTTTCTGAAAATTAAGATACAGTTCTGCTGAAAGTTCATTGTCAATTGTTAACATTTCATACACCTCCTTAAAGGAAATTAGTATACATGTGTTTATCTATATAGATTAAGACAGTTTTTATTGCAAGTTTTTTATTTACTATAGACATGTTTTTTATATATATTATAACGTTTAGCATCTATGTGAAATATTATCTAAACATATTTATTAACATACATATACCAAATTAAGTTATAAATTATAATTTTTGAAGTTTTCATTTCAATGCTAAAAGAGATCTTTAAAATGAGATACCGGCTTATGCACTTAAAATATCATACGACAACTCCTCCTTTATCAGTAAATACCCTACAATAAGACAAATAATCATTTTTGTGACGGCCTTAAACACTCTTTTCCTTATCAAACCCGCTACCATTAATTAAATTTAAAGAATTCTAAAAGCGTTAACCATCTTTAAGTTTTGAAAATTGTCAGCACATAAAGAAAATATCTTAAACAACGGAGATATTGCATTTTAATTTATTTAAAGCTATACAAGTAAGAAACAATTAACAGAAATGGGGGACAGCATGACAAAAACACCATCAAACATGATGCCTCTTGGAACAAAGGCTCCTGACTTTAATCTGATAGATACAGTTTCAGGAACCCGCAAGTCTTTATCGGAACTAAAATCAGCCTCAGCCACTGTTATTATGTTCATCTGCAACCACTGCCCCTTTGTAAAACATATCAGAAATGAACTCATAAAGCTGGCAAACGATTATATCCCCCAAGGCATAAGCTTCATTGCTATCAGCGCAAATGATGCTTCAGAATATCCGGAAGACGCACCTGACAAAATGAAAACCGTTGCTGAAAAATTTAGATATCCCTTTCCTTACCTCTATGATGAATCACAGAAAACGGCAAAAAACTATAATGCTGCCTGCACCCCGGACTTTTATATCTTTGACCGTGAGCTAAGCTGTGTATATCGAGGACAGTTTGATTCTTCACGTCCTGAAAGCGGAATTCCAGTAACCGGTGAAGATATGCGTTCGGCTCTTAATGACATTTTGGCTGAACAACCGGTCCATATCCAGCAAAAACCCAGCCTTGGCTGCAACATCAAATGGAAACAATAGTTAAAGGACATGAGACATGAAAGCACTGGGAATAAAAAAACAACTCGAAATCGGTGAACTTAAAAACGAGCTTATGCTTCTTGAGGTACCCATTCCTGAGCCTGAACCAAATCAGATCCTGGTAAAAATACATGCCACCTGTATTAATATCGATGACATTCATGCTGCTGAGGGCACATTTCTTGGTGGTTTTCAACCTTATAAGGCATCTAAGGACAATCCCTGTATTTGCGGAGTTGATGTTGCCGGCACAGTGATTAAAGTAGGCACTGAGGTAACCGCTTTCAAACCAGGGAATGAAATTCTGGGATATGCAATGCCGAAAGGGAATGGAAGCTGGGCCGAGTATTGCTGTATACCAGAAAAGACGGCTTTAAATAAACCATCAGAATATTCTTTTGAAGAGGCTGCAGCATGCGCCATCGGCGGTAAAACTGCAGCCAATGGGGTTATGTCTGCGGATATTTCCCAAGGCCAGACCTGTCTTGTGGTCGGCGCATCCGGCGGTATCGGAACACTCATTGTACAAATATTAAAAGCACTGGGCGCTTCTGTTACCGGGGTGTGCAGTTCCAAAAATACTGAACTGGTAATATCACTGGGCGCTGACAGAGTTATTGATTATACCAAGGGCTCTTTTGAAAACCAAGTTGAAGGAGAAAAGTTTGACCGGGTCATTGATTGTATTGGGGGAAGAGGATACCGAGGCACAGGCAATAAAGGTTCTCAAAAAAAGCGGGCTTTTTGTCACCCTCTGCGGTCCTGATAAATATATCGGTGAAACACGTAATGGAAAATGGGGGTTGATCAAAATGTTCTCTTACATCAGCTTGAGAGCATTTACAAGCATGATTATAGGACCCCGTTACATTATGGCTGGAATCGGCAGCTCACCAGCCCCTATTCAAAACCTTATCTTGAAAAATTCCATAAAACCAGTCATCGACCGTAAACTTTCTCTTGATGAAAACAGTGTAAAAGATGGCATTGCCTATGTTGCTTCTCACCGCGCCAGGGGAAAAGTGGTTATTTCAGTGATAGAATAATGTCTTAAAAGAATTGAATTTTAAGCTGTTATAATAAATATTCATCAAGAACTTCACCTTCATAATTATTTTTTTTCTGATGCTTTTTCTGAGCCCCAGGCAGGAATCAATGCAACATTATGAACTGCCGCACCAGGAAGCTCTCTTTCAGAAGAATCTATTTGATTTATTATCCTGTTAAGCGTCTTCATCTGGCTATCACAGAAAGTATCAAATCTTTCCCAGCCATAAGGAAGTAATCTTAATATCTGAAATACTTTTGTCTTTTTTATTTTTTAATATATCCACATATCCCGATTGATTCAAACCTTCTCACAATACTATTAGCACTTTGAATTGACATATCAAAATCTCTGTTAATTTCAGAGATACTTATAATCTTCTTTTCATTAAAATTCATGTCCTGACAGGTCCTTAGAGTAGTTTAGAACTCTCTGTTCCAGTCAAGACCCTAAAAATATTAATTTTGTGTTAAGACACCATTTATTCTCCAATACTAGTCCTCTAAGTTATTTTTATTGTTTAACTTTTCAGGAAATGTTACTATTTTTCGTTTCATATAATTACATGGACTGAAGTAAGCAATGATATACGGATAATATTGACAAAAATCCTTCCCTGTAACCAAGGCAAGCAGATACCTTGGAAACGAGATCAATTCGTTAAAAAAAGACCTTTCCAAAACTTTCCATCACCTTTGCCCTGGCTTTTCCTGATACCTATGAAGTCGGGATGTCTCATCTTGGGCTGCATATCTTATATGATGTTTTAAACAAGAAAGATGAAATCGCCTGCGAACGGGCTTTTGCGCCCTGGCCGGACATGGAAAAAGAAATGAAAGAGAATAATCTTCTTCTATCTTCTCTTGAATCCGGAACAAAACTTAAAGATTTTGACATTTTAGGTTTTTCACTTGAATATGAGCTCTCATATGCAACCGTACTGAAGATGCTCTCTCTTTCAGGAATACCACTTCTCTCAAAAGACCGAAGCCGATACCTGTCCTCTGGTCATCGCAGGCGGGCCCAGCACCTTAAACCCCGAACCTGTTGCTGATTTTTTTGATGCTATGTTAATCGGTGACGGTGAAGAAGCAGTTATTGAAATAGCTAACACTGTCAAAGAATGGAAAAAACAGGGAGCAGATAAAACAACTCTCCTAAATGAGTTGGCAGAAATACCGGGTGTTTATATCCCCTCGTTTTTTAATCTTGAATACAATGAGAATAATACTATAAATAAGATTATTCCCTTTAAAAAAAGGTTATGACAAAGTTGAACGCCGGATAGTAAGGAACTTTAATGAACAACCTTTCTGTACCTCGCCGATTGTACCTTATATGCAGATCATACATGACCGGGCTGCAGTTGAAATAACCCGGGGATGCTCCAGAGGCTGCCGTTTCTGCATGGCTGGTATGATCTACCGGCCTGTACGTGAAAAAAGCACTTCAAAAATAAGAGAACTTGCCTGTGAGTCATTAAAAAACACGGGTTATGAAGAGCTTGCCTTTGCATCACTGAGTTCCGGCGATTATTCCGATATTGAAAATTTATTAAAACTTACCATGCAGGAACACCAGAAAGATAAGATCGCTGTTTCATTTCCCTCTTTGCGAGCCGGTACCCTCACCGATGAACTGATTGATCAGGTCAAAAAAGTCAGAAAAACCGGTTTTACCATAGCACCCGAAGCCGGAACACAGCGTTTAAGAAATGTTATTAACAAAGGAATAACAGAACAGGAAATCCTTGATACCGCCTCAAAAATATTTTCTGCAGGGCTGGAACCTGGTTAAACTCTATTTCATGATCGGACTTCCCTACAGAAACAACAGAAGACCTTGACGGCATAATAAACTTAACCAAAAGAGTTCTTGAAACCGGACGTAAAACAGGCAGAGGCAGGTTGCAGGTAAATGTCAGCATATCAACCTTCGTTCCCAAACCCCACACCCCTTTTCAGTGGGAACAGCAAGACGGAGAAGAAACCATCCTTGAAAAACAGGAATACTTAAGGAAAGGCTTGAGATCAAAGAAAATCAACTTCAAGTCCCACGATCAGAAGCTGAGCATTCTAGAAAGCATATTTTCACGAGGAGACAGAAAACTTGCTCCGGTATTACAAAAAGCCCATGAACTGGGTGCCGGTTTTGAAGCATGGACAGAGTTTTTTGATAATAACATATGGGAAGAAGCATTTAAACACTGCAATATTAGAAAAGAAGATTATCTAAGAGAAAGAAAGGTTGACGATGGCCTTCCCTGGGCACATATTTCAGCCAGAATAAAAAGAGGCTTCCTTTTAAAAGAACGGGAAAAAGCCTATAACGAACAAGTCACACCCGACTGCCGGACATCAGACTGTTCACAATGCGGTGTATGTGAAAACAATACCCGTCCGGAATTAAAACCTCAAAAAATAACCTTGTCAAAGTCTGAAGCAAAGGAGACATCATCTTCTGATTTAATAGATCAGCAAGATCCCCCTTCCTTTCACTACACTTTTTTATTTTCTAAAACCGGTCTGGCCAGATTCATAAGTCACCTTGAACTGTCCCGCTGCTTTGCCAGGGCCATGAGAAGAGCCAGTATTCCCATGAAATACTCTCAAGGTTTCCACCCTCTTCCACGTATCATTTTTCATGAAGCACTCTCCGTGGGAATTGAAAGTATGGAAGAATCTGCAAACCTTGAGCTTAATAATAAAATAAACCCCGACAAAATTATTTCAAAAGTGAATCCTCATCTGCCTGAGGGAATTATTATCAACAGTGTTAAAAATATTGATCTGAAAAAGTTGGGGCTTGCTGATTCAGATAAAAACAAAAAGTATTTGATATACTTACAACAAAACAACGATGCTGCGGAAAAAATCAAAGATTTCCTGTCAAAAGAAGATCTGATAATTACCCTTGTTTCAAAGAAAAAATCATATACTATAGATATTAAGGAAGCAGTTGATAAGATCACTATTGATGAAAACAATATCCTCGAAATAGTTACCAGAAATACTCAGAAGAAATCGCCTAAAATAACAAAGATCATAGAGACAATTCTTCAAATTGATGAAAAAGAAACTGCTGCACTGCGAATAATTAAAACCACAACATAATAAATTAATCTTACAGAATATTTCAACATGGCTTCAGAACTAATTATAAATGTGACTTCACTGGAAACCCGTGTTGCCTTGCTTGAAAACGGAACCCTGGCAGAACTTCATATCGAAAGGGAATTGAACAAGGGTGTTGTGGGAAACATTTATAAATGTAATGTTCAGAGGATACTCCCCGGCATACAGGCCGCCTTTGTTAATATTGGTCTGGCACGTTCAGCTTTTCTTTATGTTGATGATGTACACAACAACACTGAAAAAGATTTCGAACAGATGATGGAAAACTTTAAATCTAGCAACGAAGCGATAGGCCTTCCTCCTGAGAATGAACAAAACAAACAATCATCATCTCCTCCCATTGAGAACATCCTAACAGAAAACAGTGAGCTTCTGGTTCAGGTAATAAAAGAGCCAATCGGAAGCAAAGGCGCAAGGATCTCATCGCATATATCCCTTCCAGGTCGCTACCTCGTATACCTACCAACTCTTGATAACACTGGAATTTCCCGCAGGATAACATGTGAAGACGAAAGAAATAGATTAAAAGAAATAATCCAGGAAATAAAACCTGAAGGCTCCGGATTTATTATTAGAACTGCAAGCGAAGGCGCCAGCAGAGAAGACCTTTTAACTGACATGGAATTTCTTGTAAAACTCTGGGAAAATATTCAGAAAAAATCAATTAATGCTCCAGCACCATCCTTGATCCATGAAGATCTTAGCGTATCACTAAGGGCAATAAGGGATCTTTACAGTAAAAATGTCATGAAAGTCATTGTGGACGAGCAAAAAACATATGATGAAATTATAAATTTTATCGAAACCTTTTATGCCGCAACTCAAATATTCTGTTGAACTTTACGACAGAGAGGATCAGATATTTGACAGCTACGGAATAGAAATTGAGATCAGCCGTGCACTTGGCAAAAGAATATGGCTAAAATCAGGCGGCTATATTATTATTGAAAAAACCGAAGCACTTGTTGCGATAGATGTAAACACCGGCAAATTTGTCGGTAAAGGCAAACAATCTGACACCATCTTAAAAACAAATCTTGAAGCAATAAAAGAGATCGCCTATCAAATAAGGCTGAGAAATCTTGGTGGAATCATAATAATCGACTTTATTGATATGGAAAAGGAAAGTGACCGCCAAAAAGTTCAGAATACACTAGAAGAAGCACTAAGCAGAGACAGAACGAAAACAAACATACTCCCCATATCAGAGTTCGGGCTGATCCAGATGACAAGAAAAAGGGTCAGAGAAAACCTAAGCGGTCAGATGTGTGATTCATGCCCCTATTGCGAAGGAAAGGGACTAATAAAATCAGTGGCTTCAATTGCATATGATGTTGTCCGGGCGATAAAAAGAGAACCCAGCAGCGGGGCAGAAGAAAAAGTATTTGTACTGGCACATCCTGATGTTGTCGCATTCCTGTATGACGAAGAAAGCAGCAGTATTGAACTTGCTGAAAAAGAAATAAACAAAAAGATAATTATCAAATCAGATACTGATTTTCATCACGAAGAGTTCGAAATCTTCACCCGGTAACAAGGTACCTGAAGCGTTATCAAAGTGTAACACAGCCAACTAATTTTCTCTGCACCCAGCCTTTTTTATTGTCACACAGCCTGATCTTAACCCAACCCTCATTTTCCGCAACCCACTCGAATTCAGTACCATCATGAAGCTTAAAAAGTACTGTGCCGTTTATAGTCCTTCCTGAACGAACCAGGATCTCTTTGGATGTGACCACTCCTTTTTTAATAAAATAATGCCTGTAAATTTTCAATCCGGCACTGGGCCCAATTACTAAAATCAGAAAAATATTCAGATAAAGTATAATTCTAAGAATTTCGCCCTTATAAAAAAGTCTAATTGCAAGTAAAGACCAAAGCAGAAAGTTAAATGCCAGAAAGAAGCTTAAAAGTTCATAAACATTAAGTTTAGAATACCAGAAACAAAAATCACCCAGAAAAGACACGAGTTCTTTACACTCAATATTGTCAAGTACCAGTCCATAAGCATACTTAAGATTTGCCTGCAAATCTTCATCCCGCGGAATAAAAAGCTCAGCTTTACGGTAATTTAATATGGCTTTGCCGGTTTCACCTGTTTTAAGATACGAGTTGCCCAAATTGTAAAAGATATCTCCGTTTATTATACCGCTGGATATTATGTTCTCATAATATGAAACAGCAGCCATAAAATCAGAATTAACATATGCTTCATTTGCTTTAAGAAAAACCTGGGCAGTATCAACTGCTTCCGGCTTTTCCTCGGCATGCCCCTCAACACAAAAAAGGGAGATTACAGTAAATAGTATAAACAGATATATTTTCATTTTTTCAGTTTTTTATTTATTAATGAAACACTATTTTTCATCAGGTCTAGAATATTTTCTTTTTCTTTTAAAGTATATCCTTTCGAACCAAACTGCCCTGAATCACAAAAAATCATAATATGGTTTATTTCATCAGCAGTATCAGCTGAAACTCCGGCAGAAATAAGCATCTCATGCATCTCTTTTTCGGTTAACGCACTACCAGAGACCAGGAACACATCACCCATAAAATCCTTTAATGCTTTCTGAACCAGCTGATAAAAGGAAGGTCCATCATCTTTAAGCTTTTTTGAAACCAATAAAATATTCTTTTTAAAAACTCTATATGCATTTTTTCTTCTTGCAAGAACAGCTCCGCCTTCCTTATTCCCAGCCTTGACCTTAAATATAAAAGCCATCAGATAAACAATAATAGGGACCATAAATAAAAGGAGACTAAAAGCAGAAAGGACGTTCTTCTTTGCATTCGTAAGTGCATTAAGGCCTGTGTGTATGGGTAGAATTTCTTTTCCCAGTATTTTCACATCCTGTTTAGCAGCAATGTTTCTAAACCCTTCAACCAAGTCAAGCTTCTCCGTGTCTTTTGCAGGCTGAACATCTATAACATATGGTCCGGTAATTGCTTTTTCATATCTTTTGGAAGCAGGGATTAAAGTATGGAACTGAAATTTGCGGAATTTGAAGCTTACCTTCTACCAGAGGCACAAGTGCCTTTTTTATAACAAGACTGCCGCCTGATTTTCCGTCTATTATTTTTGATTCAAAAACAGGCTTATCGTCATAAACCTTAAAATTCTGCAGACCACTAACCTCTATATTTTGATTATTTTTCAGATTGCCCGGTCCTGAAATATTTAAGGTGAGCGTAACGGATTCACCCTTTTCCACCTTGCTGGCGCTTAAAGAGGAAGTCAGCTTAAAGTTTCCTACCAGGCTCTTAAATCCGGCAGGTTTTCCAGAGGCGGGAAGTGGCTGAACCCTAACTGTCACAGGACTTGTTCTAAGTATTTTTGAAACTGTCTCTGAAAAACCAAAAAAGGAATCGTCGAAAATTGAGTCATTAAACGGACTGCGGCTTCTTCTCCGTTTTTGCACCACAAGGCTGCACTGAAGCGTAGAGGGAGTAATCTCAAGGACACCTGTTTTTGTGGGGAAAAGCGCCTGTTTAATCTCAGTTACAATAAACTGTCTTCCGTTTATGACCTTTTGATACTCCTTTTCTTTTCCAAGCTCTTGCTTTATAAACCCATCAAAGGACGGCGCTTCTGTAAGACTTGCCTTTGCGACTTTAACTGCCCGGCAGAATTTAAATGTATAGATAATCTGTTCATAAACATAAGGACGATCATTATCAACCTCGGCAACAACAAAAACATCTTTAGATGCTGTGTCCGCAGCTGCAGCTTTTTGTACGCTTATTCGTATTGTATTACTTTCAATTCTTCGCCCCCTGCCTTTTAAGTAGAAAGGGCCTATCGTAAAAGAACCCGTTTTTTTCGGATAAAGAAGGTAATTATATTCAACAGTTGAGGAAATCTGTCCGTTTACAATTCTTACCTGGGATGAGCTCCCTCTAGGCTGGATCCTGAATTCAGGGACTTCGGGCAGCTGAGGTTCATCTCGCGTCCCCTTAACAGAAAGCCGTAACAAAACATAATCGTCAAGGGTAATGTCATTTTTGTCTACCATTGCAGAAAGAGATGTTTCCTGCGCAATAAGACTAGCCGGCAGAAGAGTTACGATTAAAACAGCCGATATAACTAATCTTTTTAAAATGGTTATATTACGAAAAATATTATTTATCATTACCAGTCGTTTCCCGGCCGGGTCATTGATCTGCCTTTTTTCTGATTCTCCTGTTTTTTATACTTTTCCCTGTTTTCCTGAAGACTGTTAAGCCACTGCTCAGCTTCTTCTTTTGTCATCTGTTCGGCCTGTCCAGCAGATCCTTCTTGAGCTCCCTCACCTTCTTTTTTATTCGCTTCCTCTACAGCCGCCTGTTGAGTGTCATTTTCATCCTGGTTCTCCTCATCCTGACCGGAAGACTGATCCTGCTCATCCTTTTGTTCACCTTCCTGTTTATCATTCGCCTGTTTTTCACCTTTTTGGCCGGTATCACACTGGCCTTCCTGCTTTTGTTCTTTTTGTTCCTGCTGCTTTTGCTGCTGCTCAGTTTTTTTAGAGTCGTTTATCTTTTTCTTTATCTCTTCACGGACAAATTCAAGGTTATGCTGAGCATCCTTATCTTCAGGATCAATCTCAATTGCTTTTTTATAATATTCAACGGCTTCCTGAAGTTTTCCCTGCCGGTACATTGCGTTTCCGATATTATAAAGTACGGTCTCTTCAACCTTCGCATCCTGAGCAGTTGCCGCCACATCCAGATACCCTTTAACGGCTTCTTCGTAATTTTTCATTTTATAATGGGATGACGCAATATTATACTTTAACTTTATATTTTCAGGCGCTTCAATCTGGGCATCAACAAACAAATTTAATGCCTCATCAAACTTCTCTTCACTGTAAAGAGAGTCTCCCTGCTGCATCCTGTTATAAAGTGAATCCGCATACAACCGCGATGAAAATAAAATTATAGCAAAAATAAAAAATAATGGTAAAACAGACCTGTACATAATACTCTCACATCTAAAAATGGTTGTTTTGTTTTTTATGATTAATTTTAAATATTATCAGAAACAGTGGAATTTTCAACACTATTAAATGTAAATGTTTTGCAAAACCATAAATAACCTAAAGTACACAGAGATGATTTACAGAACATTTAAAAGGTTGGGATAAGTTTGAAAAAAACATCTGTTAGTCAACACTTTTCAGCTCAGCTACTTTATTTGACAACTTTTCAAGCACCTCACCAGCACGGCCTTTTATAATATAATCGGACACCTGTCTGGTAAAAGGTGTCTCAGAAATATTTATTTCGACAACTTTTGCACCTGCATTTTTTGCAATATGAGGCATTGAAGCTGCCGGCTGAACCTCTGCTGAAGTCCCCACAACAAGCATTAAGTCGCAGGAATTTGACTCCTGATCTGCACGCATCAAAGCATCAGCAGGAATTGCTTCACCAAAAAAAACCGCGTTAGGTTTCACAGGGCCGTTACATTCTCCACAGGAAGGAGGAATTCTATCAAGTGAAACATCAGAACTTGGGACAGTGTAACCACAGTCCATACAAACAACTGACTGGAGGTTTCCATGAAATTCGATAACATCCCTGCTTCCAGCCACATGATGAAGACCATCAACGTTTTGTGTAATAATTGAGCTTATAAGACCCATCTCTTCCAGTTTTGCAAGCGCATAATGCCCCTTGTTTGGCTTTGCTTTCATTATCTCTTTTTGCATCTCACTAAGCATAATCCAGGCTTTTTCAGGCGCGTTTCTAAGGGTTGTTATATGTCCATACTCAACCGGATCATACTTTTCCCATAATCCTCCTGGACCTCTGAAAGGCGCAATGTCACTTTCAACAGACATTCCTGCTCCACTTAAAACGACAACTTTTTTTGCAGCTATTATATCTTTTGCAAGAACGGCTATTTCTTCATCTTTAATCACATATTTTGCCTCCTTAATTTTGTCCTATTAAGGTCTAGGTTTATAATTATTTACTTATAACAGAATATTATGGGATTTCAAGAAATATAAATCAAAAAAAAGAATCCTTTATATCATATAAAGGATTCTTATAAATTTTCAAATTGTAGTTCAGACCTTTTACTTGCTTTCTTTCTCGATGCTTTATCTTTCTTTCCGGCATCTCCTTTTGAGACATTTTCAGCAATACTAAACTCAATAAAAGACATCATCGCATTATCACCGGGACGTCTGCCAAATTTAATTATTCTTGTATATCCGCCATTTACATCCGCAAACCTTGGCGCTATTTCATCAAAAAGTTTTTTTGCAACAGTTTTACCGCGTAAAGTTCTCATCGCTCTTCTTCTGGCGTGCAGATCACCTTTTTTACCAAGAGTAACAATCTTGTCTGCGACTATACGCAGTTCTTTTGCTTTAGCATCTGTTGTCTTTATTCTGCCATGTTCGATAAGAGAAGAAACCATATTGCGCATGGTTGCGAGACGATGGCTGCTGGTTCTTCCAAGTTTTCTTCCGGTTTTTTGATGTCTCATCTGTCTTTCCTAATCTATTCAGTCTCTTCCTCAATTATTTCTTCATCTTCTTCTGGAACTTCAACCGAATCATCAACTTCTTCTGTTTCTTTTATTTCCGGCGGAGTAAAACCCTCCAGGCTATAACCAAGAGCAAGGCCCATTTCAGAAAGTATATCCTTGATCTCATTTAAAGACTTTCTCCCGAAATTCTTTGTCTTCAGCATCTCACCCTCAGTATTGCCCACAAGCTGCCAGATATATCTAATGTTAGCATTTCTCAGACAATTTGCTGACCTGACCGAAAGCTCAAGTTCATCAATACTCCTATACAGGTTTTCATTAGTTTGCGGTTTTTCATCTACTTCAACAGGCAACTCTTCTATTTCCTCATCAAAATTTATAAAGAGCTTAAGCTGATGCTGAATTATCTTTGCAGCATATGCAATTGCATCTTCAGGCGCTATAGTTCCATTAGTCCAAACTTCAAGAGTCAATCGTTCATAATCAACCACACCGCCAACTCTTGCATTGTTCACATTGTAATTCACCCTTTTTATCGGACTGAAAATCGCATCCACGGGTATCGTACCGATTGGCAGGTTCTCGTCTTTATTCTTCTCAGCAGACCTGTAACCAAAACCTGTTGTTACACTCATCTCCATATTTATCTTTGCATCTGCAGAAAGTGTCGCAATATGCTGGTCAGGATTGAGTATTTCAACATTACTGTTAGGTTCGATATCAGAAGCTTTGATTACTCCTGGACCTTTTACATTGATATAAAGTGTTTCCGGACCTTCATTTAAAAGCTTTACATTTATTTCTTTAATATTTAGAACAACTTCTGACACATCCTCCTTAACACCGGGTATGGTAGAAAATTCGTGTAATATACCATCGGTTTTTACCGCTGAGATAGCTGCACCCTGTATTGAAGAAAGTATTGTCCTTCTCAGTGCGTTACCAATTGTTGTCCCAAAACCTCTCCCGAGCGGCTCAGCCGAGAATTTTCCATAACACTCTGTCAAAGATGATTCATCAACCTCAAGATATTTAGGTATTATTATGGATCGCCATTTTTGCTGCATATATTTCACCATTATAAGGTTAATATTATTTTATCTACTGTAAAGTTCAACAATCAGCTGTTCATTCATCGGCATTGTTATTTCATCACGCTTTGGAAGAGCAACAACTTTACCTTCAAACTTTTCAACGTCTATTTCGAGCCATGCTGGAACCCCTCGCTGCTTGGCTGTTTCAACAGATTCTTTTATTTTTTCAATCTTTAAACTTTTCTCACGAGGCTGTACTACATCACCCGGTTTGAGTATTGAAGATGGGATATTTACTTTTGTTCCATTAACAGTAAAATGTCCGTGCCGGATCAGCTGGCGAGCATCATTTCGAGATGCTGCAAATCCCAGTCTATATACCATGTTATCAAAGCGACTCTCCAGTATTGCAATAAGGTTGTCACCTGTGACACCTCTTTTGCGTGCAGCTCTGTTAAAAGTCAGACGGAACTGTTTTTCGAGTAGTCCATAAACCCTTTTTACTTTCTGCTTTTCACGTAGCTGCTCACCATAAGATGAAAACTTTGTGCGTCCCTGTCCGTGCTGTCCCGGCGGATACTGACGTCTTTCAAATGCGCATTTATCTGTGTAACAGCGTTCTCCCTTCAGGAAAAGTTTTAAGTTTTCCCTTCTGCAAAGCCTGCATGATGGGCCTGTATATCGTGCCAAAAGGACTCTCCTTTCTGATTATTATCTTTAATAAATTAAAGTTAAACTCTTCTTCTTTTAGGCTGTCTGCATCCGTTGTGCGGTATTGGAGTCCTGTCACGGATTAAAGTTATATTGAAACCAACTGCCTGAAGAGATCTGATTGCTGCTTCACGGCCTGATCCCGGCCCCTTAACAAGTACTTCAAGATTCTTAACACCATGTTCCTTTGCTTTTTTTGCCACATCTTCAGCAGCCTGTCCAGCTGCATAAGGCGTGCTTTTTCTGGAACCCTTGAAACCCACAGCACCTGAACTTGACCAGGCAATTGTATTTCCAATAACATCAGTAATTGTTATTACTGTGTTATTAAATGTTGCCTGAATATGAGCGATTCCATTTGGAATATTCTTTTTCTCTTTTTTCTTCTTTATGTTTTTGTTTTTTCCTGCCATTAGAATCCCCTATGTTTTACTCTTAGAAGGTTGGTGCTTTAAAAATCCAATTTTTTTATTTCTTCTTACCTGTTATGGCACGTCTCGGACCTTTTCTTGTACGAGCGTTGGTTGAAGTACGCTGTCCTCTGACAGGTAATCCTCTTCTATGCCGCTGCCCCCTATATGCTCCGATTTCCATTAACCGTTTTATATCAAGAGAGACTTCCTTCCTTCGGTCACCCTCTACTTTATATTTTTCAAAAATAATGTTCTGGATTTTAGCTGCTTCCTGATCCGAGATCGAACCTGCTCTTACTGTAATATCTATCTCTGCCTCTTTCAGTATCTTCTCAGCAGTATATTTGCCGATTCCAAAGATATATGTCAAGGCGATCGCCATTGGTTTTGTTTTTGGTAAATCAACACCCGCTATTCTTGGCACTTTAAACTCCTTTTATATTTTTTGCGAAAATAAGGCTCTAACCCTGTCTCTGCTTATGTTTTGGATTTTTACAAATTACTCGGACCACACCTTTTCGTTTGATTACTTTGCAGTTATCACACATTTTTTTAACTGAAGCTCTTACTTTCATATCAATCTTAGCACCTGTCAAATATTTTATTTTGTACGATAAACTATTCTACCTCTATTTAGATCATAGGGTGAAAACTGTACGGTTACTTTATCTCCCGGTAATATTTTAATGTAATGCATTCTCATTTTGCCAGATATATGCGCCATTACCTCGTGGTCATTTTCGAGTTTAACTCTAAAGGTCGCGTTTGGTAATGTCTTCAGGACAACACCTTCAAGTTCTATGATATCTTCTCTTGTCCTACTCTGCTCTTTAGGGCTCATACTATCTCCGGCCTCTTATTCGGCCTTTGTCAAGGAATCCATCATAATGTCTTGCAAGCAAATGTGATTCCATCTGACCTACTGTGTCTAGGGCCACACCAACTACAATTAAAAGCGCGGTTCCACCAAAATAAAAAGGTACATCAAACTGCTGAGACAAAAACGTAGGTAACAGACATACTGCCGTAAGATATATCGCGCCGATACAGGTTATTCTAGTCAGCACCCAGTCGATATATTCTGAAGTCTTCTTGCCGGGTCTTATGCCGGGCACATAACCTCCCTGTTTTTTCATGTTATCAGCTACGTCTACCGGGTTGAAGGTTACCGCCGTATAAAAATAACAGAAGAAAACAATACCGATTGCATAAACAGCATAGTAGAGAACGCGCCAGGACTAAACTGGTTGATTATTGTTTCCAGAAATGGATATGCCTCTTTAATGTCAGGCGGTAAAAAATTTGCAATTGTTACCGGAAACATCAGTAATGAAGAAGCAAAGATCGCTGGAATGACACCTGCTGTATTTACTTTTAATGGCAGATGAGATGTCTGCCCGCCATACATTTTTCTACCTACCACCCTTTTTGGATACTGAACCGGTATCCGTCTCTGGGCACGTTCCATATAGACAATACCTGCTATTACCATCACTACAACAGCCAGAATGAGAATTAGTTTTACAGGTCCCATTTCTCCTGCTTGAACAAGTCTGATGGTATTTACGCAGGCTGAAGGCAACCTTGCGACTATTCCTGCGAAAATCAATAACGAGATACCGTTTCCAATACCTCTTTCTGTTATCTGCTCTCCAATCCACATTAAAAATGCTGTTCCTGCAGTCAGGGTGATGATCGTCAATATTCTAAAACCCCACCCCGGCGCAATTACTACCGGAGAGCCTGAAGGTCCGGCCATCGTTTCCAGTCCGACGCTTATTCCGAAACCCTGTACGATACTCAAGATTACTGTTCCATACCTGGTATATTGAGTTATCTTTTTTCTACCCGCCTCACCCTCTTTTTTCAGCTTCTCAAGTGTCGGTATCACCACGGTTAAAAGCTGCAGGATAATTGAAGCACTGATATAGGGCATTATACCAAGTGCAAACACCGACATATTTTCAAGCGCTCCGCCTGTAAACATGTCCATCATGCCCAGCATACCTTCTTTATGCTGTGAAAAGAAAGCAGCAAGTGATGATGCGTCAATTCCAGGCGTGGGTACGTGTACCCCTACTCTATAAACTGCGAGAAACATTAATGAATAAAGTATTCTCTTACGCAGTTCAGGTATCTTTGGTATGTTTGTAAAACCGCCTGGCACCTATACCCCCTCGATTTTCCCGCCAGCAGCAACTATTTTATCATTGGCGGCTTTACTCCATTTATGTACTTTCAGGGTAACCGGTTTATCTATTTCTCCATTACCCAGCAATTTTATCCCATCGTAAACTTTACCAACAAGTCCTTTTTCAACCAGTGCGACTTCATCAACTATACTGTCTTTATCAAAAACAGCGAGGTCCGTAATATTTATCAGCGCGTAACGTTTCTTGAAGATATTTGTAAAACCCCTTTTAGGCAGTCTTCTTTTTAACGGCATCTGGCCGCCCTCAAATCCGAGCGGAGCTCCGCCGCCTGAACGTGAGTTCTGACCCTTATGGCCTCGACATGATGTTTTTCCATGGCCTGATCCGGGTCCGCGCCCGACTCTTTTACGTGCCTTTTGGGATCCTTTTGCTGGTTTTAAGTTACTCAAATTCATTAAATCATCCTCGTCTTATATACTTCTCTGTATGTGTAATTAAATGCAACAGGATTTAATGCTGTTGTTAAGTCAGTTTAACTTTTTCTTTATATCTTCAAGACTTCTAAGCTGCATTAATCCGTCAAAAGTCGCCTTCAGGACGTTATGAGGGTTGTTTGACCTGATACATTTAGTCAGGATATTTTTAATTCCAGAAACTTCCATTACCGCGCGTACCGGACCGCCTGCTATTATTCCGGTACCATCTGAAGCAGGTTTCAAAAAGACTTTACCACCACCATAGTTACCAGTTATTTCATGGGGAATAGTTCCATCCAGGAGCGGGAATTTTACCAGATTCTTCTTGGCCTGCTCAACGCCTTTACGTATTGCCTCTGGGACTTCTCTTGCTTTACCCAGCCCGTATCCGACCATTCCATTATCATCACCAACAACCACAAGTGCACTAAAGCTGAAACGTCTACCGCCTTTTACGACTTTTGCGACACGGTTTATATGTATAACCTTATCAGTAAGGTCCTGTTCCTCATGACTGTTTTCTAACAAAATAAAACCTCCTTTAGAATTCTAATCCCTTTGCTCTGGCTCCATCTGCCAAAGCTTTGACCCTACCATGATAAAGAAAACCATTACGGTCAAAGACAACTTTCTTAATATTTGTCTCAAGTGCCTTCTCCGCAAGAAGTTCACCAACGGCTCTTGCCGCGTCAACATTTCCGGTCTTCTCCAGCTTACCTTTAAGTTCCTTACTTAAAGTAGACACGCTGAGTATTGTTTTGCTTGCTGTGTCGTCTATCAGCTGCGCATAAAAATGATTCAGGCTTCTATAGACGCTCATTCTTGGGCATTCGCTGTTTCCTGTAATGTTACTGCGAATCCGTCTCTTTCTCTGAGTACGGTTTTTTTGTTTTTTAATTAACTTATCCACAGAATCTCCTGCTTTCTTATACTCAATCTCTAGATTATTAATCGAATTCTATTCAGTACGAAATTATTTCGCGCCGACTTTACCGGCTTTCCTTATTAGTACCTCTCCGACATACTTGATGCCTTTGCCTTTATACACATCAGGCTTTCTAAAACTGCGAATCTTTGCAGCGATTTGTCCAACCAGACATTTATCAACACCCTCAATACTGACAACCTGCTTGTCTACATTTATTGTGATACCCTCAGGTTCATCATATTCAATTGTATGGGAAAGACCCACAGTCAACTTTAAAGTTTTACCGCTTTTTTCAGCCCTGTAACCGACACCGACTATTTCGAGTTCTTTTTTGAAACCCTTAGTAACACCCTCAACCATATTCGCTAAGAGTGTCCTGGTTAAACCGTGTAGAGATCTTGATTTACGCTCTTCATTAACACGTGTGACCACTATCTCTTTATCAGAGATATCAAGAATTATTTCCTCCGGCACCTCATGCTGCTGTTTGCCTTTTGGACCTTCGACAGTAATCGCTGGTTTGTCGAATTTTATCTTAACATCACTGGACAATTCTATTGGCTGTTTCCCGACTCTACTCATCACTTATCCTCTTTTACCAGAATGAACCTATTACTTCTCCACCAACATTTTGCTCTCTGGCATCTTTGTCAGCAAGAATTCCCTTTGAAGTGGAAATTATCGCGATTCCAAGTCCATTTTTTATCTGTGGAATTTCATTTTTATTTCACATAAACCCTTCTGCTGGGTTTTGATATCCTGGTTATCTCAGTAAAAACAGAGATGTTATCCGCGTCATACTTTAATACAATCTGCAGGATCCCCCTGTTTATCATCTTCTGTAACTGTATAGTCTTTAATATAGCCGCTGTGTTTTAGTATCTTAGCAATATTTACTTTTGAATTAGAGGAAGGCATCTCTACTTTTTCGAACTTGGCTTTGCCGCCGTTTCTAATTCTTGTAAACATATCCGCAATCGGATCTGTCATCATACCCTGGTTCTCCCTTTAATTTACGTTACTACCAGCTTGATTTAGTAACTCCAGGCAGATCGCCCTGAAGTGCTAGTTTTCTTAAGCATATTCTACACATATCAAACTTCCTGTAATACGAACGTGGCCGCCCGCATAATGGGCACCTATTGTATTCTCTAACTTTAAACTTCTTTTTTCTTATTGCCTTGGCAATTAACGATTTCTTGGCCACAGGGCCTTCTCCTTATACTTTAATTTTTCTCGAAAGGCATTCCCATCATTCCCAGGAGTGCTCTGGCTTCCTCATCAGTTTTTGCAGATGTATTTATAACAATATTTAAACCCCTGATCTTGTCAATTCTATCGTACTCTATTTCAGGAAAGATAATCTGTTCTTTAATACCTAAAGCATAGTTCCCCCTGCCGTCAAAAGCCTTAGCTGAAACACCCTTAAAGTCACGGATCCTGGAAAGCGAAAGAGTTACCAGCCGTTCAAAAAATTCCATCATTATTTTCTGTCTGAGCGTAACCTTACAACCGATAGGCTGTCCCTCTCTGAGTTTAAAGTTCGCAATTGATTTTCTTGCGCGGGTGACTACGGGTTTCTGACCGGTTATCGCAGCAAGTTCTTTCTGGGCAGACTCAATTACTTTTATATTCTGTATTGCTTCACCAAGACCCATATTCAAGACTATTTTTTCAAGTTTAGGCACCTGCATTACATTGCTGTATTTAAACTTTTCCATCATTGCCGGAATTATTTTTTCTTTATACATCTCTTTTAAGCGATCCATTTGTCTACTCTCCTAACGGTCAAGAATCTCTCCGCATTTTACGCAGGCTCTAACCTTTTTACCATCATCCAGAAAATTCATTTTAATACGCACTGGCTTATTGCATTTCTCACATACGATATTCACGTTTGCGATTCTTATTGAACTCTCTTTTTCAATGATCCCTCCCTGCGGTGCAGCCTTGCTTGGACGGCTATGTCTTTTCACTAAGTTTAGTTTTTCAATAACCAACGTGCCTTTTTTTGTGTTGATCATCAGCACTTTTCCGGTTTTACCCTTTTCCCTGCCTGTCAGCACAGAAACCGTATCACCCTTTTTTATATATGTTTTTTCTGTTTTCTCAGCCACTTCCATTCTCCTGCCTGTTAGATCACCTCAGGTGCGAGTGATATTATTCTCATAAAATTTTTTGCTCTAAGCTCGCGTGCTACCGGTCCGAATATTCTGGTACCCAGCGGTTCATTCTGCGGATTGATAAGCACTGCTGAATTATCATCAAACCTGACATATGATCCGTCAGCTCTTCTTGTCTCTTTTTTTGTCCGTACAATCACGGCTCTTAGAACCGTACCTTTTTTAACTTTGGAGTTAGGGATTGCCTCTTTGACTGATACTACTATTTCATCCCCAAGGTATGCATATGTTCTTTTTGAGCCGCCCAGAACTTTTATACACTGGACTTTTTTTGCGCCGGAGTTATCTGCCACCAGTAATTTTGTCTGCATCTGTATCATTGCTGAACCCTTACTAATATATTTATTAAAAACTTACAAATCTATACATACAGGCTAAACTGCTTTCTTTACTATTTCAATAACTCGCCAACGCTTCTCTCTGCTCAAAGGTCTGGTCTCCTGCAGCATTACAGTATCACCCACCTGACAGGCATTA
>PVMK01127288.1_pt1 | contig 24764 bp, 25 predicted proteins | sample 1853481 | NCBI WGS metagenome assembly PVMK01 (sample SAMN08533507, study PRJNA380276) | Marine sediment metagenome, whole genome shotgun sequencing project.
GCGTCGGCAATCGTCGTTGACGGCGACAAGGCCATGCCGACCTGGTTGATCATGACTTACCTGCTGCATACCTTTGGCGAACTGACTCTATCGCCGGTCGGCTTGTCGGTGACAACCAAGCTTGCGCCGCGCCGTTATGTCGGCCAGATGATGGGAATGTGGTTTCTTGCATCCGCACTCGGCAACCTGATTGCCGGCCAAATTGCGGGTGAGTTCGATGCCAACAACGTCGCCGCCTTCCCCGGGCAGTACATGGACATCGTCCTGACCGCAGGTGGCGCCGGGCTGATCATGCTGTTGTTCTCCAAGCCAATCAAAAAACTCATGCACGGTGTTGACTGACAATGAATAGAATTCTTCTCTCAATCGCCGCCGTAGTAATACTCGGCGCCTGCTCCGAACAAGCGAACGTAGACAAGCCCGCCGCGCCGACAGAAACGGCTGACGAATTTATCGCCCGCGTCAACGCCGAATACAAGGAACAGTGGCGCGAGAAGGACGCTGCCGAATGGGTGTACACGACCTACATTACTATCGATTCAGCCCACACTTTTGCGCTGGCCAATGAGCGTTTTGCCGCATGGCGCAGTCGCATGGTGAAAGAATCGCTAGCTTATGCCGACCAGGAGGTTTCGGCGGAGACGCGCCGTGCGCTCGATTTTTTGAAGCTCGGCGCTTTGCTGGTCGCGCCTGACAATGACGCGAAGCGCAAAGAGCAGGCACAGATACTCGCCGGTCTGCAGGGGTCTTATGGCGCCGGAAAATATTGCCGCAATGATGAAGAATGTTTTGGTGGCCAGAAACTTGAAAACCTGATGGAGCAGAGTCGCGATTACGACGAGTTACTCGAATATTGGGTCGGATGGCGCACTATTTCCGTGCCGATGCGCGATCAGTATGAGCGTTACGTCGAGCTCGCGAATGAAGGGGCGAATGAACTCGGTTACGGAGATCTCGGCGAGATGTGGCGTTCTGGTTTCGATATGACCGCTACCGAGTTCCAGGCGGAAACCGCTCGGCTTTGGGAACAGGTTGAGCCGCTGTACGAAGAGCTGCATTGCCACGTTCGCGCCAAGCTTGGCGAGCACTATGGCGAAGACAAGGTGCCACAGGACGGTCCGCTCCCGGCACACCTGCTCGGCAACATGTGGGCCCAGGAGTGGAGTTTTATTTACGACATCATGGAGCCGTATCCGGGTGTTTCCGACCTGGATGTCGACAGCGCGCTCAAGACCAAGGGTTACTCACCGCAGGAAATGGTTCGCTCCGCGGAGGACTTCTATGTGTCGCTGGGCATGGAGCGCCTCCCGGACACATTTTGGGGAACGTTCGATGTTTTCCGAGCCCGATGATCGCGATGTGGTTTGTCATGCGAGTGCGTGGGACATAGACGCGGATGACGACCTGCGCATCAAGATGTGCATCACGCAAACCTATGACAAGCTACGTACGATTTACCACGAGCTCGGCCATAACTATTACCAGCGTGCCTACAATCAGCAACCGATGCTGTTCCGTGAGGGAGCGCAAGGCGCGCACGATGGTTTCCATGAAGCTATCGGCGACACCATCACACTATCGATGACCCCGGAATATCTTGCTGAGATCGGGACTGGTCGCGTCTGCCGAGCAATCGCAGCAGGCCGTGATCAACCGGCAGATGCAACAGGCGCTCGACAAGATCGCCTTCCTGCCGTTCGGCAAGCTGATCGACGAGTGGCGCTGGGGCGTTTTCTCGGGCGAGGTGTCACCGGACAATTACAATGCTGCGTGGTGGGATTTACGCCTGAAGTATCAAGGCATCGCGCCTCCGGTCGAGCGTAGTGAAGCCGACTTCGACCCGGGCGCCAAGTATCACGTGCCGGGCAATGTTTCGTACACGCGCTACTTCCTCGCGCGCATCCTGCAATTCCAGTTTCCAGCGCTCACTGTGTGAGGCCGCCGGGCCACGAAGGCGACCTGCATGAGTGCTCTGATCTCGGCAGCAAGGAGGCCGGCGCGCGATTGACGGCCATGCTGGAACCCGGCGCCAGCGTGCCGTGGCAAGACACGCTCGAGAAACTAACGGGCACCCGCGAAATGGATGCGACAGCGATTATTGATTACTTCGCGCCGCTCATGGTTTATCTCAAGGAACAGAATGCCGGCCGGGCTTGCGGCTGGTAGCCGTAAAAGAAATTCTGAATGACAGATTTTTGCTTAGGTCACAACGAAATGCGCGCCAGCGACCAGTACAGGCGTTACGATCACAGTGCGCAGCAGGAAGATTGCGACTAGATCCATCAAGCTGATGGGCAGGCTTGACCGCAGGATAATAACGCCAACTTCTGACATGTAGATGAGCTGGCAAACGGACAGTCCCGCCAAGACAAAGCTTGTTACATCGCTGTCGATGCCGCCTGCCGCAATCGCCGGCATGTACTGATCCAGAAACCCGGAAAACAATCCTGGCGCTGCCGCAGCAGCATCCGGCAACTGTGCGACTTCGAGTATCGCTACGAAGGGATAAGCCAGCCAACTGAAGATCGGCGTGTGAAAGGTGAGCAGGGCGGCGATCGTCGCCAGCGCCATGGCGGCGGTAATGACCGAAAATACGAAGAACATCAGATTCGTGATTCCAGCAACGAAGAATTGCTGGACACCCGGCGCCATCTTCGCGCGCTCCATAGCTCGGTCCCAAGCTTCGGACAGAAGTGACTGTGAATTCCGGGGCATTTCACGGACGTCGTATTCTGCGCCTGTTATGTAGGTATTGGCCTTGCGCGACAACGGCGGCAGCCGCGGAGTAATCAACGCCGCAGCCAGGCAAGCCATTACAACAAAGGCATACCAGGGAATAAACAGCTCTTCGATGCCAGCGACCTTTGCGACGACGAAGCTGAACGGAAGCGCAACGACCGAGAAATTCGTCGCGATAACACTTGCCTGGCGGGCCGTGTAATTGCCGCGATCATACTGGCCGATAGTAATCAACAAACCGATCGACGCTGAACCGACGAAGGATGCGACCGCATCGACGGCTGCGCGTCCGGGCAAGCGAAACCACTTGTGAAAAGCCGGGCGCGCCAAGGTGCCCACGAACTCCATCAGGCCGAAGTCGGTTACCAATGGCAACAACAGGCATGCGCCGATGTACACGGACAGGACGTTGACGGCGATGCCGATAAACACGGCTCCACCAACGCTTTCGGATTTCAACAACTCGGGCCCAACCTGAAACAGGTAAATCAATCCGAAGAACATGCCGAGGAGTCTCAGAAGCAACCAGATGACAGGCACGTCGAACAGGCTTTTCAGCCGGCTGTGCTTGTGAATCCAGGCTACTCGCAACACCGTACCCAGCAATGTGAATATGCTGGTGATAACCATGAGCGTGACCACAACGTGCAAGCCGTAGTCGCCCATCAGGCCCTTGATCAAATCGGTAACAATGCTGATCCCGATCGTGTAATGGCCGTCCCAGGAAATTGGAGTCAGAAATATCAGCACGCCGAGGAAAGATGGCAGCAAGAATAGAAGCTTGTCTTTATTCATTGGGCCTAAGGCGTTTCTTTCTCGTGTCGGCTATGGGCCTATTAGCAGACCGTTCTGATGATATTAGCCTAATGTCCGCTTTCACCAATAGCGGACATTCAAGTTCTAGAGAGACTACCAGTCTGACCGGCCGCTTACGGCCATTAGCGGTCACTCCGTGCCGGGTTGTGCTTCCCATTTTGTCGAGACCGACTTCTCATAAGCAGCCGTCGGAGAACGGCTCATCACTTCTTTCTCCACGAACTCCTGGAAGTCTGGGCTCAATATGAATTTTCTCTGCTTCCAGTGAATTTGAAAACCGGGTGACAGGAAGTTGTCTCTGAGCACTTGCCACCAACCATCATACAAACTCTCGTCATAAGCACCTGCGCGTATCTGAAAATACGTCTGTTGATAGTTTTGAAGCGTCGCGGTCCAGAAGGCATTGAACTTTGCTTTTTCTACCGGGGATAAGTCCGACGGATCGGGCATGCCTTTGACGAGAACCTTAATCATAGAATCCTCAATAAGCATGCCGTAGACAGTCAATGTAGTGTTGTGCGAGCCCAGTACCGTTGCGGACATTAGGGCGCGGGTATTTTGCCGCAGCTGGACAACCAGAAAAATCAAAGTAACGACAACGATTGCACCCCCGACAATTTCGAAAAGATTTGCGTATTGCTCAAGTGTCATGGCTCCCTCCGGTCTTACTGTTGAATAGACGCCAATTATGCGCTTTGCGGAACCAGATGGGATTCGTTTGATGTCCGCTTTGGATCATTAGCGGCCCTTCACCGCAATTCTAGCTTAATGTCTGCTTTTCCCGAAAGCGGACGTTAGATAAGCAGACGGCGGACTCCAATCAGGCATTCAAAGGGCGAGCCGCAGCTCGCCGCATATTTGAGCAACGATCTCCTGCGGACTTTGAGTGATACAGACAACTATCGCTGCATCTGGCTCCTGAAGAACATCGAATTGACTGTCCAACATGTCAGAACGCATGAAGTGTCCCTTGCGGTCTTTCAGACGCTGTCCGATTAGTTCTTTGCTCCCCTGCAAATACACGAATCGTACATCTTTGTTGTTTCCTCGCAGTATATCGCGGCTTTGTCGGCTGAGTGCTGAGCACGCGAGTACCAGGTTTTCACTATTATCTAGGCATTGCTCAATTTTGCGCCGTAAGGTGTTAAGCCAGGACGTCCGGTCTGCTTCGGTGAGTGGAACACCGCCACTCATTTTCCTAATGTTGGCTTCAGGATGAAAATCGTCGCCATCCCAGAACAAGCAACCGACCCTCTTGGACAACTCGATGCCGATGGTTGTCTTGCCGCAACCGCTTACGCCAATAAGGATGATGACCATGGCGTCTCAGGTTACGAACAGGCCGATAAGCATCGTCATCACGAGGCCGATCAGCGAAAGCAACGTGGTTGCCACGGTCCATGTTCTGAGAGTTTGTGGCACAGTCAAACCGAGGTAACGATTGACCAGCCAGAATCCAGAGTCATTAACATGGGAAGCGATTGAAGCTCCGGCGCCGATGGCCACAACCATCAAGGCAAGCTTGGGCTGGCTGAGTTCAGCATCGCTGATGATCGAAGCGACCAAACTCGCCGCTGCCAGCATAGCCACAGTTGCTGAGCCTTGCATGAGCCGCAAGATTGCTGCGGTTAAGAAGGCCAACAGGAGTGCTGGCAAGGAAGACGCCGCGAGCATATCGCCAAGAACTGCACCCACCCCGGAATCAATCAGAATTTGTTTGAGCACGCCCCCTGCTCCCGTGACCAGGATGATCAGCCCCGCAGGCTCCAGAGCCTTGGATGCCAGCTCCCGGACTTCCTGAGCGGAAACACCGCGGCGTGTCCCCAGCAGCGTAAAACACAGCAGCGTCGATACGAGCAGTGCCACCATAGGATGGCCGATGAACATCAGAATAGAACGCACGCTATTACTTTCGGGCAGTAAGGCCTTTGAGAGAGTGTTTCCGACGATCAGCACCAATGGCAACGCAATTAGACCACTGACGAGAAAAACCGGTGGCGGTGTACTGGATTGAACGTCGCGTTCCGCACGAATGTGATCGGGAACGCCCACGATGACCTTCCGGGCCACGTATCGTCCGAACAGCGGGCCTGCAATAACTACTGCTGGAAAACCGGCAATAGCACCGAACAGAATGACCCAGCCGATGTCGGCTTGAAGAAGCGTAGCGACCGCAATGGGTCCGGGTGTGGGCGGGATAAACGCATGCGCTGTTGCCAACCCGATCAATAACGGCAGGCCGTAGGAAATTATCGAGTTGCCAGTCCGCACGGTCAATCCGTAAACGATCGGCACGAGGATGATGAACCCAATGTCGAAGAAGACGGGAATGGCTACCAGGAATCCGGTTAGAGCCAAGGACCATGGCGCATTCTTTTCACCAAATCTGGCGACGAGCGCACGCGCCAACGCATCCGCACCGCCTGAGGCCTCGAGCATCTGACCAAACATGGCCCCCAACCCGACCAGTACGGCGATTACACCGAGAGTGTTCGCCATTCCATCGGTAACAGAGATCAATACCTTTGCCAGAGGCATTCCAGCGGCCACGCCGATGAGCAGGCCACCCAAGAGCAACGCGACAAAAGCGTGGAGTTTGATCCGCAGGATCAGAAAAAGGATAACTGCCATCCCAGCCATGGCAGCGGCGATGAGTCGTGGCTCGTCGATGAAACTACCCAACCTACTTTTCTTTTAATTTATTGGCGTCTATGAATGAAAATCGTCTAACTGCCCATAGACCAATGGCTTGTATGATAAAGGAGATGGTGGCCTTCTTAAGTACCGGGAAAATTAGGAGAAAATTGCTTGGAGTGAGAGGATTTGACGGCGGACAGACAAGCAACCGCTAATGCAGCTTCACGAGAAATTTTCAAAAATGGACGCATGCTCTTCTTTCCGCTGACATTCTAACCCTATCACCTCGTGCGCCTCAACGACCGCTTTGGGTCATTAGCGGACCTTTGTACCAATCTTAGCCTAATGTCCGCTTTTGGGGGTAAAGCGGACGTTCAGATCACCCTAAAACAGCAGAAATGACAGTCCGCTTTCGGCCAGAAGTGGTCGTTGATCTCGTGGCTTTTTGCTGCAATCCAAATCCTTCTCTACAATGCCTGTTACACAAAAATACCTAAAAGGAAGACCCCAAATGAACCTTTATGCAATCTTACGTCGCGATGGTTTCGCCGATGGGCCGACGCTTGAAGAGGCCGCAGCGCGGTCTACGAAGGTTGGTGACGATATGCCAGACGATATTCGATGGATTCGTTCGTACGTACTGGAGGAAAACGGCGGGGGGCTTGGAACTGTTTGCATTTATCAAGCAAGCAGTGAAGAAGCCATTCGACAACATGCAGCGGCGGCTGACTTAGCTGTAACTGAAATCATTCCTATCGCCGACACTGTGGTCGTCAGACCCGATCCGGAGTAGGTTTTTTTTGATGAGAGTAACGACCGCTTTGGGTCATAAACAGTCGTTCAATAGTTTATCACTTGACTGGCTGCTTTAGGCCATAAGCGGACGACTGACCGGGCCACGATAAAGCTGGCGGCTATCGACTTTCACGATCTCGCAAAAACCCGGTAACGATTTGCAGAAACAAATAGGCAGACATGTACAACATTACAAATAATGCTGTCGCATAAACCGCACCCGCAAGATCTCTCCACAGGCCAAAAGCACCGAGTGAAAGTGCCGCGATGGCAGCGGGATGGATGGCGTATGTGTTTAGCCTGTTGAGAAAGCTTAGCTCGCTTGGACTACTGAATCTCGTTTTTATAGTGCGAAGTGCGTTTATCCAGTAGCCGGTCCACACCGCCGCATACAGCGCGCTCGCAATTCTCCAGGCCAACATATTCTCTGCACCATAATACTGAACTATCTGCGGGAGGAACGATGACATGATGACTATCAGGCTGAGCAAGAGCATGTAGTAGATCCGAGCTGGAATTGGCCCGGATTGTCCTCTGTAAGCAACTACCGCTACCAGCGTAGAAAATCCGGCGTAGGTTGCACCAACTTGTGCAACGGTATAAAGAAAATCTGAGTCCACCATCGTGCTACTCCCGCTCACGATTGCTCGTTATTCATCATCAAGATAATCACTGCGAACGTCCGCTTTGGGTCACAAGCAGTCGTTCGAATTCGCTCAATCCTAGCATCTGAACGGCCGGTGTTGGGTGTACAGCGGTCGTTCATGGTGTAACCTCAAAGGGCAAACGCAGGCCGCAGCGGCGGCTGATAGTGAACCTGTAGGAACGGCTTTAGACGCGAACAGCGGCTAGTCACTATCGTAGTGGCTGAAGCCGCTCCCACAATAGGCGCTGCTACGTATTCCTTTTGCCCCGCGACTCGGATAGCGCGATTAAGTAGACTCTGCGGAAATAATAAGTAAGGGGAACCCCATGTCGGATGCCAATGCCTCGGACAGTCTCACCACCCGCATGCTTGCCACCGTCGAACGGGTAGGTAATAAATTACCCGATCCGGCGATGTTGTTCGTTTTCTTGCTGGTCGTTGTCTGGCTGCTGTCCTGGGTGCTTTCCTACGTCAGCTTCGAGATGATCGACCCGCGCAGCGGCGAAGCGCTGGTTATCAACAATCTGCTAGCCGGCCCTGCGATGACTGCGTGGCTGTCGGTCCTGGTGACAAATTTCTCGCACTTCCACCCAGTCGGCGTTGTGCTCGTTGCGATGCTCGGCATTGGTGTTGCCGAACACACCGGGTTTATCAATACCGGCTTGCGCGCACTGTTGGGCGTCACCGCCAAATGGCTGGTCACGCCGATGGTCATCCTCGTCGGCATTGTCAGCCACTCTGCGGTCGATGCGGGCTACGTGCTTGTCATTCCGCTCGGCGGTGTTATTTTTTACGCGGCCGGCCGGCACCCGCTAGCGGGCATCGCTGCCGCATTTGCCGGCGTGTCCGGCGGCTTTTCGGCAAATTTCGTACCGTCTTCGCTCGACCCATTGCTGCAGGGACTGTCGCAGGCCGGTGCGCGCATACTCGATCCCGAGATTGTGCTCAACCCGCTCAACAACTACTTTTTCACCACGGTATCGTCGGTACTCATCGTCGGCCTTGGCTGGTACCTGACCGACAAGGTCATTGAGCCGCGCCTCAAAGGCGTCGAACTCGACGGCGACCTCGAGGACCTGCCGAGAATGCACGCACTCGACCCAAACGAGCGCAAAGGGTTACGAATAGCATTGCTGGCCTTATTGGCAGGTGTCGTGTTCATGGTCGTCACGGCCTGGCCTGCGGACTCGGCATGGCGCGACGCGAATGGTTCGCTGGCAACAGGCAGTGCGCCGATCATGGCGTCGATCGTGTCTTTGATTTTCCTGATGTTTGTTATTCCCGGCATCACTTACGGCATCGCGGCCAAAACAATTAGGAGTTCCAAGGATGTCATTGACGGCATGACCAAAGCGATGCACCTGATGGCCTACTACCTCGTCATCATGTTTTTCATCGCACAGTTTGTGTACGCCTTCGGCCAGTCCAATCTTGGCGTGCTGCTCGCGCTGCAGGGAGCTGCGGGATTGAAAGCGCTGGCTATGCCGGCCGCTGTTACGTTGGTGGGAATCGTGTTTCTTACAGCCTTTATCAACCTGTTCGTTGGCTCGGCAACCGGCAAATGGGGGCTACTCGCCCCAATATTTATCCCGATGCTGATGACACTGGGAATTTCACCCGACCTGACGCAGGCCGCTTACCGCGTCGGTGACTCAAGCACGAATATCATCACACCGTTAATGCCGTACTTCCCGCTGGTTGTCGTTTATTGCCAGCGCTACGTTACCACGACCGGCATTGGCACTTTGACGGCGATGATGTTGCCGTACTCGGTTACCTTCATTATTTGCTGGACGGCATTTCTGGTCGTTTACTACCTGCTCGGTTTTCCTCCCGGAATAGGCTCGAGTTACACGTACCCGTAACCTCGTCACCCACACCGGCGCCGCCGTAGGCTTTGTCGACGCCGGAGTTTTCGAGCTGACACTCGTTATCGTAGGTCACGCCGTCGAGACCGCAGACGGGAAGATAATCGCGTGGGCAGTTACGACCCTGTTCCTCGCACATGCCCGCATAGTCGATTCGAATGCCGCGCCGCTCGGCATGGCAAGCGTTGCTGTAGGTCAACTGATCGGAACCGCAGACAGGCACAAACATGCTGGGGCAGGGGCGTACGTCGCAGATGCCCTCGGTGAATGTAGTCACGCCCGCACTTTCCGCACCACAGGCATTGTCATAGTTCTGGCCGTTGTCGCCGCAAACCGGCGCAAATACCGACGGACAATTATCGAGGCTACAAGCGCCTTTCTGCTGCACGGGCACGCGAGCAGCGTCAGCTTCGCAACGGTTCAGGTAGGTACGGCCATTCATGCCACAAACCGGTTCCTGCACGCCCGGGCAACCGCTCGCAGCGCACGCCCCCAGCCCGGCAAGCTCCACGCCGGCCTGCTCAGCGAAACATTCATTAACGTAGGTCTCACCGTCAACACCACAGACCGGATCGAATTGCATGGTACACACGGGCGCTTCCGCCTGCGCCATCTGCAAATAGGAATCGAGCTCAGTCGCGGTGCTGGCCGCAGCAATCAACAACATCGCCAGCAACATCGTCCTGAGCAGAATATTAGTCATCGCTTTCATTTTGGTCCGTTAAATCTCCATGCTGCTTTATTAGAGCTTGTTTGCGCCTGCTGGTTCAACGAATTGAGCGCCTTACTAACCGGAATCAGCTCAATCATTTTCTCATCCAGGTCTGCCAGTGCCCGCTCGAGAAATTCCAGGGTTTCCGGGTAGGGGTGACCAATTGCGACGGCGACGCCGTGCCGGTGGGCAAGTTCCTTCAATCGCTCGAATTGTTTCGCCATCGCTTCCGCCGATCTCTCGTTGTCCAGGAACACGTGGCGGCGGGCGGCGGCGACACCAAATTCTGCCGCAAGCTGCAACGCAACACTTGCATGCGTTGTGAAGCTGTCGACAAAAAACATTCCCTCGCGGTCCCGGATCTCCTCCATGAGCCATTCCATGTGGCCCGGGTGCCGAGTCAAAAGGCTACCGCGATGGCTGCTGACGCCAATGGCGTGCGGAACCGAGGCTAACGCCGCACCGAATGTATCGTGAAACGCGCTGCGGCTCATATCGAGCGTGATACTGCCAGGCTCTTCCGGCCCGTCATACGCGACTGATTCCAGTGGCAAGTGCAACAACACCTCTTTGCCCTGGTCGTGCGCTGCTTCGGCGAGTAGCCGGCCGCGCGGCGTTTGCGGCAAAATTGCGTATGTGATCGGCCCTGGCAGTTCAATTGCTCGCTGTCCGGCTTCGAGCTGATAGCCCAGGTCGTCAATAATAATCGCGATGCGAGGAATGGATTGCGCACCCGCTTGCCCCGTCAACGACAGCATGGCCGCCAGAACCACTGTTTTGAAGCGCATCATTGAGCGCTGCTGTGCATCACCCGCCGGCGCTGCAAGCGCTGCATTGCTTCGAGTAGTTGCGCATCGTTCTCGCGATCGATTTCGCCGGCCAGGCTCAGGTCTGGAAACCCTGCCGTGTCATCGACATAAACGTCCGGCGTGATTCCCGTCTCGTGGATTGAATCACCCGACGGTGTGAAATAGCGTGACGTTGTCAGCTTTATTGCTCGGCCCATGGACAGCGGCATCACTGTCTGTACGAGGCCCTTGCCGAAAGTCGACGTACCAACGATGAGCGCACGATCATGATCTTGTAACGCACCTGCAACGATTTCCGATGCCGACGCAGAGCCCTTGTTGACAAGGATCACTATCTCGGCGCCGTCGAGCACGTCACCGCGATGCGCCGAGCGTGTAAAACTGGAATCTGCGGTGCGCCCTTTAGCTGAAACAATAACGCCCGAATCGAGAAACAGGTCTGATACGTCGACCGCCGCATCAAGAACACCACCAGGGTTGTTGCGTAGATCCAGAACCAGGCCGTCGAGCATTCCGCCCTGATCGTCGTGCAGTTCGTCGATTGCACGGCTCAGTTCGCGTGCCGTAGCTTCACTAAACTGACTGAGGCGGATGTAACCGTATGCCGGTTGCAATATTTCGGAATGCACGCTGGCGACACGAATAACCTCGCGGCGCATCTCATAGTCGATGGCACCCTCGTCACGCAAAACAGTAACCGTGATTTTCGAACCACGCCGCCCGCGCATGCGCCCAATGGTATCTTGCAGCCGGTTTGCCTCGACCGCGATGCCGTCGACTGCGATTATCTGATCGCCGCTGAGTATTCCCGAACGCGCCGCCGGTGACCCTGCGATCGGCGTAATCACCCGGATAATGCCACCGACCTCGGATACCTCTACGCCGACACCTGTGAAACTGCCGCTTGTGCTGATACGGATTTCGCGATATTCATCGGCGTCCAGGTACTGGGAGTGCGCATCGAGATCGCCGACCATGCCGCGAATCGCACTTTCAAGCAGCTCCCTGTCATCGACTGGCTCGACATATTCTCGTTTAACGCGGTCCATGACCTCGGTGAATAGTCTGGCCTGTGTGAGAGCTGAATCGTCGTGGCCGGACGGCTGTTTGTCGACCACGAGGCCGCCGCTATAGGACAAGCCAAGGCCCATCACCGTACCGATGACCAGAACCAGAATAACTCTGGTTTTCAATGACATGCGCCTCTCCCGATGCCAGTTATTCGCGCGGAGCTTTGCGCGACCATCGACGATAGCATAGCGTCGCACAGGCGCCTAACGGCGTTCGTCACGTTTTCAGACTAGCTTCCCGGGCGCTTCGTGACCCACTTGCGAGGGTTCAACGGCCGGGTGCCACGGCGGATCTCGAAGTACAGTGCCGTCCGTGCCTGGCCACCACTGTCGCCAACCGTGGCGATTACATCGCCCGGGGCAACCCAGTCACCCGTGTTTTTGAGCGTCGTTTCGTTGTAACCGTACAGTGTCATGTAACCCTCACCGTGTTCGACAATGACGAGCAGGCCCAGGCCCGCCAGCCAGTCCGAGAACACGACGCGGCCGTGATAAATCGACCTGACTTCGCGACCTCGTGGCGCCGCGAGCACAACGCCGTTCCACTTCAACCGGTCAGTGACACGCGGTTGTCCGAAGTCGTGTACCAGCGACCCTGCGACGGGCCACGTTAGCCTGCCTTTGTGCTCGCTGAACGGGCTTTCCGAACTTATTGGATAGTCCGACAGGATGCTGGAAAGTTCGGCGATCAACTGCGACAAGTCCTTTTCCTGTGCCGCCAGCTGTTCTATTTCACGGCCTTCGTCGGCCATTCGGCCCCGTAACGAAACCAGCAGCTGACGGCGCTTCTCCTGCGCTGTGTTCAATTTAGTCAGTTCGGCGTAGCGCTGCTTCGCGAGGTTCGCGAGCCGTGCTTCCTCAGCGGCAACCTTGCCTCGCAACTCAGCGAGCTCACGAAGATAGGCGCTAACGGTCTCGATATTGCCCGCACGATAGTCGTTCAAATAGCGGTAGTACGTAATAAGGCGGCCGAGCGTTGCAGGATCGCGTTGATTGAGAAGCAGCTTGATCCGCTCCTGACTTCCATTCATGTAGGCAGCGCGCACCTGCAATGCGAGTTCGCTAGCTTCACTCTCGAGCTCAGCCTCGCGTTGTTGGATCTGGCCGTCCAGCTTCCTTTTCTGGTTGATGCTGTAGTCCCGCTCCCGTTCAAGCTCCTTTAGCCGGATTCGCTTCTCAGATATCTCAACTTCCGCGGTCCGCAGCTCTCCGGTCAGCCTGTCGCGCGAAGTCGCACTTTGATCCATGCTCCTCTTGAGCTCGCTGATCCGCTCGCGAACCTCCTCGAGCTCCTGCTCTTTGACCTTCGCGAGTTCCCCGTCCGTATCCTGGGCCTCTGCGACCAGAGCGGCCAGAAGCAACATTATCAGGGGCGTCAGCGGTTTCATGGTTCGGCAGTTTGGTATAATGTGTCCTTTGCTACAACCTAGGCGCCAGATCTGGCTCCCGCGACAGAAACTCATGGATCAATTTTTAGAATTCACCAGTAATCACATGCTGCTGGCACTCATGCTAACGGTCAGTTTTTTCGTGCTGATCTTTAGCGAGTTGCGCCGCAAAGCCAGCGGCATGACTGCCATCGATCCAGTTGAAGCAGTGCAACTGATCAATAACGACGGGGTCGTTCTGGATCTGCGCAGCAGCGAAGCCTATTCGCGCGGTCATATCGTCAACGCGAAAAGCATCCCTTTTGATGAGCTCGATGCGCACAAGAAAAAGATTAACTCTTTCAAGAACAAGCCTATCGTCGCTGTCTGCGAAGCAGGTACGACATCGACGCGGGCTGTGGCGTCGCTCAGAAATTCCGGCTTTGAGTCCGTTTATGGATTGAAGGGTGGAATGAATGCCTGGAACCAGGCCGGCCTCCCTGTTGTCACCGGGAAGAAAACCAAGGGTAAGCGGTAAGACGACAGCTGCGTTTCTACACTTGCTTGTCGGCTAAAGGCCCGACGGGCATCTTTAATTCGAAATCAGGAAAACAATATGGCAGACGAGAAACAGACCGAGAATGGCAAGCGCCTTTCCATCGCAAAGATTTACCTTAAAGACATGTCCTTCGAGTCCCCAATGTCGCCGGACGTATTCAAACCGGATTCCTGGTCGCCGCAAACGAACCTGAACTTGCGCAGTAACCACCAGCATGTCGACGGCGACGTTCACGAAGTTACACTGACCATCACGGTAGACGCCAAAGATGGCGACAAAACAATTTTTCTCGTCGAAGTTCAGCAGGCCGGGCTGTTTGAATTAGCCGGCTACAGCGAAGAGGAATACGGCGCAATCGTCGGCAGCTTTTGCCCCAGCGTGCTATTTGCCTATGCACGCGAAACTATCGCCAGCGTGATCCAGAAGGGCGGCTTTCCTGAATTCGTATTGCAGCCAATAAATTTCGACGCGCTGTACGCGGAGTCGCAACGGCAATCGGCAGAGGCAGCGAGCGGGGAGAAACACTAATAGGAACACCGCGCGTACAGGCTGTCATTGGCGCCGGCTCGTGGGGAACGGCGCTGGCGTTGCAGTTCGCGCGCAGCGGTTGTGCCGTACGACTCTGGGGCCGCGACCGAAACCAACTGCAGGTTATGGCCCGCGACGGTAGTAACGCGCGCTATCTGCCCGGGATCGAATTTCCCGACACGCTGCAAGCGGTTGCCGACCTGGAAGATTGCCTCGACGGCGTTACCGATATTCTCGTTGCAGTTCCAAGCCACGGGCTTCGTGAAACACTGGTGGCAATACGCCCGTATCTCGGCAGTGGCTACCGGGTTTGCTGGGCAACCAAAGGCTTTGAGCTGCACACCGGCAAACTTCCACACCAGGTAGTCGCCGACGAGCTCGGTGCCGATCGGCCGGTCGCCGTTTTGTCGGGCCCCACATTTGCGAAAGAAGTCGGCGAGCGATTGCCAACCGCAATGACTATTGCCGCAAACGACAGCGCATTTGCGGCGGAGCTCGCCGAATCATTATCGGGCGATAGTTTTCGCGCCTATACGTCCGACGACATGGTTGGCGTAGAGGTCGGCGGCGCCGTAAAAAATGTGCTGGCGATTGGCGCCGGCATGTCGGATGGGCTGGGTTTCGGCGCGAACTCCCGAGTCGCCCTGATTACGCGGGGACTCGTTGAGATGACTCGTCTCGGCGTTGCGCTGGGCGCAAAGAAGGAAACGTTTATGGGGCTTGCCGGCATGGGCGACCTCGTTTTGACTTGCACCGACGATCTTTCGCGCAACAGGCGTATGGGGCTCGCCCTCGCGAGCGGCAAGTCCGTTGACGAAGCGCAGGAAGAGATTCAGCAAGTGGTCGAGGGCGTTATGGCCGCCGAAGCTGTGAATGAAGTTGCGGAAGAGCTCACGATCGAATTGCCAATCTGTCACCAAATTTATCGCATTCTCTACGAAGGCGCTCCGCCGCTCGACGCTGTCGGCGCATTAATGGGCAGGGAGCTCACATCCGAGCACTAGACCAAGACCAGACAAGCGCTAACACATTGCAAAAAAAGGACTGATCTTCTAGGCTTGATCAAGTGCTAAAATCACAAGAATAATCAGGGGAATTATCATGGACAGACGTCAATTTTGCCGCACCGCGGTTGCGGCCAGTGTTGCAGCAGCAATTCCGATGCTGCCAGGCTGTGAGAAAAAAGCACCCGTCGCAACAGAAGCCAATACAAGCATTCGAGGAATCTCTTTGGGTGGCGCGGAAATCGAGCTCGAGAAAGCAGCGATCAAAGAGCTTGGCGAAAGCATGACCGGCCCGGTGCTGTTATCCGGCCATCCCGATTACGACAGCGCTCGAACCATTTGGAACGGCATGCACGACAAGCGGCCGGCATTGATCGCACGCTGTATGAACAGCGAGGATGTCAGCAACGCCGTAACGTTCGCACGAGAACGCGAACTGCTGACGGCGGTGCGCGGCGGCGGCCACAGCTGGCCCGGCAAATCTATTTGCGACGATGGCCTGATGATCGACCTGTCGCAAATGAATGCCGTTACAGTCGATGCCGAGGCAAAGCGGGCTCACGCTCAGGGCGGTGCGCTGTTGAACGCGCTTGATACGACCGCGCTTGAACATGGCCTTGTCACTACAGCGGGCGTTATTTCGCACACAGGCGTTGGCGGTTTCACGCTCGGCGCCGGCTTCGGTCGACTTAATCGCAAGTACGGGCTGGCGGTCGACAATCTCCGCTCCGCCGAAATCATTACGGCGGATGGCCAAATACGCCGCGTCAGCGACGAGCAGGATGCCGACCTGTTTTGGGCCATTCGCGGCGGCGGCGGTAACTTCGGCGTTGTCACAAATTTCGAATTCCAATTGCACCCCTTCGAACGCAACATTTTCTCTGGGAATATCGTTTGGCCGGTCGAGCAAGCAAAAGACGTACTCGAGTTCTACGCTGAGCATGCTGCGGGCCTGTCCGACGAGATGTACATTGGACCAACGCTAATGACCACGCCCGATGGCGCTGGCCTGATAGCGATGAGCGTCGTCTATAACGGTGATCCTGCTGCCGGGGAGAAAGAACTCGAAGGGCTTCGCAAGATCGGGACACCCATTGACGATGGCGTCAAAATGCAGGACTACATGGTCATGCAAACGAGTGATGATGTCGCATTTGGGCACGGCGTTCGTTCTTACGCCAAGAACGCCATGATCAAAGAATGGTCGCAAGGGCTGGTCGACGCAATGCTTGATGCTTACAACGGGGATCCGCGCATCTTTATTACCAACCACGTCGCTGGCGGCGCGGTCAAGCGTGTCGGCGAACTAGATACCGCGTTTCCGCATCGTAATGCAGAGATCATGCTCGTTATTGTCAGCGGCTGGATGGATCCGGCGCAGGACAAGGAAGCGATCGCAGCAACCCGTGAGGTGTACAACAAACTTGATCCGTTCACAGGCGGGTACTACAGCAACATCGACACCGATCGCGACAAAGTTACCGGCAACTATGGACCCGCTTTCGAGCGCTTGCATGCCGCCAAAACGCAATATGATCCGGGCAACTTGTTCCGCCTGAACAGCAACATAAAGCCCGGCTAGCCAGAGCTGTCTTCAAAGCCCAGCTGCCGCCAGGCCTCATAAACAATGACGGCGGCAGCATTGGACAGGTTAAGGCTGCGGCTGCCTGCGCGCATCGGCAGCCTTAACCGCTGATCGACCGGTAGCGCCGCTAGTACATCGGCCGGCAGCCCGCGCGTCTCCGGGCCAAGCAGGAATGCGTCGTTCTTCTTGTAGCTCGGCGCATCATGCCGGGTTTGTCCGTGTGTGCTCAGCGCGAACACCCGCGGTTGGTCAAGCATTGCCAGGCACGCAGCCAACGACTTGTGCGTCGTGACGCTTGCGAACTCGCGATAATCGAGCCCGGCGCGCCGCAGCTTCTTCTCTTCAAGGTCGAAACCAAGTGGCTCGATCAGGTGCAATGCGACACCGGTGTTCGCACACAGGCGAATCACGTTGCCCGTGTTTGGCGGGATTTCGGGTTCGTAGAGAATCAAGCTAAACAATTTATTGACCACCTTAATCGCGCTGCAAGCAGCGCCCCAACAACGTAGAATGCCGCATCCGATGGCTGGCTCACAAACAAATCCTCTGCAAGTCGACTTTTGCGGCCTGCTGCTGCGCTCGCCAATCGTGCTTTTGTCGGGCTGCGTGGGCTTCGGCGAGGAGTACACGCGCGTTGAAGGCTACTCCAACGAAGACGTTGGCGCTGTCGTTCTGAAAGGAACCACGCTGGAGTCGCGCCTCGGCAATCCGCCACACCGCGTTTGCGAAACACCGATGGGCATGCTCAATGCGATCGGCTTGCAAAATCCGGGCGTCGACAAAGTCGTCGACGAAATATTGCCGGGCCTTGATTTCGAAGAAACGCGTTTTGTGGCCAACGTCTGCGGCTCGACGATCGAGGACTATGTCGCAGTAACAAAACGCTTCGACAACTCGCCGATCGACGCGATCGAGATCAACATCTCGTGCCCGAACATCAAGCGGGGCGGGGTGGAATTCGGCAACGATCCGGAAGTGTAAGCTCGCGTCGTCGAGGCCTGCCGTGCACAGACTGAGAAACCGATCATTACGAAGTTATCGCCGAATCAAACCGACATCCGCGAAAACGCACGAAAATGTATCGAGGCCGGCACCGACGCTTTCGCGGTAATTAACACCGTCATGGGCATGGCGATCGATATCGATTCACAGCAACCAATCATCGGCAATGTACAGGGCGGCCTTTCCGGGCCCGCGATAAAGCCAATCGCTCTGCTAAAAACAAAAGAAGTTTACGAGGTCGCCAAGCATCATAACGTCCCCATCATCGGGCAAGGTGGAATCGCGACAGCCAAGGACGCAATCGAGTTCCTGATAGCCGGTGCAACGACAGTCGGCGTCGGAACAGCGTTGTTTTACGATCCGCTCGTGTGCAAGAAGATCAATGCCGGCATCACTGACTACCTGGTGCACCACGAAATGAGCTCCGTCTCAGAAATCACGGGTACACTGCAAATCTGACGGCACTGGTCCGGAGGCGCATATCTCCTTACTCACGGAATTGAAGCGACGCAGCGTGCTTCGCGTTTCGGCTGTTTATCTCGCCGTAGCGTGGCTGTTGTTGCAGGTCGTTGACACCATCGCGCCGATTATCGATTTGCCGATTTCGGCGCAGAAGCTTCTCTTGCTGCTGCTGACGATCGGTTTTCCCGTAGCCGTGATCCTGGCCTGGGTTCTCGAGTTAACGCCTGAGGGATTGCAGCGCGACAGCGGCGGCGATTCGCCGAACCCGTCATTGGCTCGGTGGCTGGATAAAACCATTATCGTTGTGCTCGCGCTAGCCGTCGCCTATTTCCTGGCTGAGAAGACACTCTTCAGCGAAACGGCGCCAGAGATTAGCGTCGGCCGTTCCGTCGCTATTCTGCCGCTCGCGAACCTGAGTCAAGACGAGGCCACCGCGCCGTTCGCGCTTGGGATTCACGATGACTTGCTGACTCACCTGGCCAGAATCAAGTCGCTTCGAACGGTGTCGCGAACGTCCGTTATGCAATACCAGGGCACGACTAAAACCATTCCGGAAATTGCGGAAGAGCTCGGAGTCGCGACCATTCTCGTAGGCGGCGTACAGCGATCGGGTGATCGAGTCCGCATTAATGTTCAGCTGATCAACGCAGCAACAGACGAACACTTGTGGGCAGAGACTTACGATCGGGAGTTGACTGCGGCCAATGTTTTCGACATTCAAAGCGACATTTCAAGAATGATTGCCAATCGGCTACGCGCAACTTTGACGGCGGATGAAGAGCAGCGACTCGATGCCGTGCCGACGCAAAGCATCGCAGCGCTCGATTCCTATTTCATCGGCAAACAGATGCTGGAACTGCGTACCCTCGAGTCGCTGACCGCGGCGGTCGAGCACTTCGAGTCTGTTGTGGAAATTGACCCTGATTTCGCACTCGCGTGGTCGGGGCTTGCCGATGCGTACATGCTATTGCCCGAATATTCGGCGTCAATCGATCGGCAGATGGTCGGCGAACGATCAACCTTTGCTGTTGCCCGCGCACTGGAGCTCGATCCCGATCTGCCGTACGTCAGCAGTTCCGTCGCCTGGTCGCAGCTTATTCATGACTATGACTGGCGTGGCGCTGAAGACACGTTTCGCCGCGCGCTGGAAATCGAAGCGGACAATACCAGCGTGTTGCATTGGTTGTCGCACACGCTGTCCTGGCAGGGGCAGCACGATGAAGCGCTGGAGGTCGCCCGACTCAGTGTAGCCATAGAGCCATTTTCCGGGTTAATGAACATGAATCTCGCCTACATCCTGATTGATGCGGGGCAATACGATGAGGCGTTGACCGTTGCCAAAGAGCTGCGACTACGCGAGCCCGGGTATGCTGCCTTGCGGCGCAATCTTTATCTGCACGAGTTGCGCTCGGGTCGCATTGAAGACGGTGCGCAGTCGTTTGAATACTATGCGACCGCGATCGGCGGCGACCCTGCCGCTGCGCGAGCAATTGCGAGGATGTTCATCGCTTACGCCGAGTCGGGAAAAGTTGGTGAGATCACCGATGATCTGATCGCGGGCGCGCTGCTCGGCAGCGAAGACCTGCCGCAAATCCTCGCGCTCGTCGGCGACGCCGAAGGCGCGCTCAAAGCGTTGCGTGTTGCGCTCGATCAGCGTTCAGGCTCACGCAGCGTACTCAGTATGAAGATCAATCCAGCGTATGACTTTATGCGCGACGATCCGCGTTTTCAGGAAATGCTGCGCGCGATTGGATTGGCTGGCCCCGATTAATCTATATGCAAGGACTTCATCTTACGCGTTAGCGTATTGCGACCCCAGCCGAGCAGCTTCGCCGCATCCTGGCGATGGCCTTCGGTTTGTGCCATCGCGATTTGAATCAGTGTTTTCTCAAATTGTGGCAGTGCCGTATCGAGCAACGGATCGCCGTCCTTCGCGGACAATTGCTGCTCGGCCCAGGCACCCAGACTGCGAGTCCATTCCTCTGCGGCCCGTTGCGGCGATTCGTTTCCGCCAATTTCCGCCGGGATATCCTGCGGCGTAATTACGCGGCCCGGCGCTGTTACGGTCAGCCGCCTTGATACATTGACGAGCTGGCGGACATTGCCTGGCCAATCATAGGATTGCAGCGCATCCAGCGCTTCGGTGTCAATCGACTTGATCGGCGCTTTGAGTTCGCGGGCCGCTTCAGCGAGGTAATGCTTGAGCAACACGGGTATATCCGCGCGTCGCTGTCTTAGCGGTGGCGTGTTGATGCGAATAACGTTGAGACGATGGTACAAGTCCTCGCGAAAGCGCGATTCTTTCACGGCGCGCGCCAGGTCCTGGTTGGTCGCGGCGATTACGCGCACATCGACCTTGATCGATGACTGTCCTCCCACGCGATAAAATTCGCTTTCAGCCAGTACGCGCAGCAAGCGTGTTTGCAGTGCCGCCGACATGTCTCCAATTTCGTCGAGAAAAAGCGTTCCCCCGTTAGCCTGTTCGAAGCGTCCGATGCGTCGCGCGTCCGCCCCCGTGAACGAGCCTTTTTCGTGGCCGAACAATTCCGACTCCAGGAGCTCGGACGCAATCGCCGATGTGTTCAGCGCTACAAACGGCCGGTCTGCGCGCGGGACTGTGCTGATGCAGTGCGCGAGCAACAAGCTCTTTTCCGGTGCCTGACTCGCCGGTGACCAGGACAGTCAAGCTTGATCCAGCGAGACGCCCTATTGACCGGAATACTTCCTGCATTGCAGGCGCCTGCCCGATCATCGACGAGATCGGCTGCGGTGCTATTCCCTCGTTGCCGGCCGCGCTTCCGTTTTGTCTCGCCGCTTTGTTGACGAGGTCTATCGCCTCATCGATGTCGAACGGTTTTGGCAAGTATTCGAATGCGCCGCCCTTGTACGCGGCAACTGCATTTTCGAGGCCCGTGTGCGCGGTGATAACAATAATCGGCAAACCAGGGCGCTTGCTCGTGCAAGCGCTCGAGCAACGCAATCCCGGTCATGCCGGGCATGCGTACGTCTGTGATGAGAACGTCGGGTGTCTCTGTCTGCATTGCTTCGAGCACGTGTTCCGCCCGCTCGAAACTCCTGACCTCCATGCCGGCCTGGCGCAGCGCTTTATCGAGCACCCAACGCACCGACTGATCATCGTCAACTACCCATACATCGAGCGGATCGCTGCTCATGTCACGCGGGCCCCGCTTGATCGAGTGGAAGTCGCACGATGAATACCGTTCGCCCGGGTCGGCTTTCAAATTCGATTAGCCCGCCGTGCCGGCTCAGGAGCTCCTGCGCCGCCGGGCAAGCCAAGGCCGGTACCGTCCGGCCGGCCTGTGACCAGTGGGTAAAAAACGGAATCCTGCAGCTCGTCCGGAATGCCGGGTCCGTCGTCCTCAATTTCGATTGAGGCGATAACCCGATGCCGCGTGTCGCCGATCGTATAATTCATGACCGCGCGACTACGCAGCGTGATCGAGCCGTGCCCCTCCAGGGCGGTGGCCGCGTTACGGACAAGATTCAGAAAAGCCTGCACGATCTGATCGCGATCAAGGTCGATCAATGGCAGCCCCGGATCGTAATCGCGTTTAATCGTCAGCGTCTTCTTGTTCTCAGCTTCGATTATTCGCATGACATATTCGAGCAGCTCGTGAATATTGACGGGCGTTTTATTCGACGGTCCACCGGGTCCCAGCAAGGTATCCACTAAACTCGCCAGCCGATCCGTCTCGCTGATAACGACCGTGGTGTACTCGCGCTGCTCAGGGTCGGCCAGCTGGCGCTCCAGTAATTGCGCAGCGCCACGAATTCCGCCCAGCGGATTTTTTATTTCATGCGCGAGCTGGCGAATCATTTGCCGCCCGGCGCCGTGTTGGATCAGCAGAGCATTCTCACGACTGATTCGGCTGCGGCGCGTTACGTCGGTGATCTCGATCAGTAACACGGCGGCGTCGCATTTGATGGGTGACACCCGGCAATCCACAACGCGCTCCTCGGCGTGAACCTCGGTAGGGCCAAGCCGCATTTCGTTCGCGTAGTGATCGCCCGTTTGAATAACGCGGCTAAGGATGTCGCGTAGCTCGGGTTCGTCGTCAACCAGTCGCAGCAGGGATTCTCCACGTGCGCGCCGTGCGCTGATGCCGAGTATGTTTTCGGCCGCAGGATTCAAGTCAACGATTAACAGGCTCGTATCAAGCAAGACAACGCCGGAACTCAGGCTGTCGAGAATTCGTCGCGAATTGTTGTCGAAGGCTCCGCCGTCGCCGGAGCAGCGAGCGAGCCGATCACGGTTTAGCGGCGTACCGTGTTCTGCTGTACGTAGAACCGGTTGGTCACGCTGCGAATCATCAGCTTGCCCGTGCTGTCGATGACTTCCACCTGCAGGTTGTGGACGCCGCGATACACCTCTTCGATCGTGAAACTCGTGCTGCCGACCATTCTCGATTCGCCGTCGAAGTACGCACGAATCTGGTGGCCGCTCTGCAACGGCGGGATCACGTTCACGGTTACGTTCAGTGTGGCTTCGATATTCCACAATGTCTCTTCGGCGCCGGGCACGTCGATGGATATGCTTTCGTAACGGAATGCGGGCGTGGGAGTTGCGGCGGCGTCCCTCGCGCTGCGATTTTCAGGGCGGGCGCGTGTGAGACTTGCGCCGGTCGTCCTGGAGTATTCGGATATGTTGACGACTTCCGCGCCCTCGACAGGCACATCGGAGAAATGGACGATGCCGTCCTCGTCGACCCACCTGTACGCCCCGTCCGCCAGGACCATAGCGGCCACCAGCATTCCGACAAGAACGTAAATTGGGCGTGAATCCATATGATTAGCATAGCAAGTTAGACATATTCCGGGCTAGTGGCCGGGCGGCAAAATGTCGCCCGGTTCACACTTTTGCCCCCTAAAGGCTGTAATACATGTCAAATTCGACCGGATGCGTCGTCATTCGCAGCCGCGTGACGTTTTCCATCTTGAGATCGATATACGCGTCTATCAAATCATCCGAAAACACGTCGCCCGCTTTGAGGAATTCGCGATCTCCGTCGAGGGCTTCCAGCGCCTCATCCAGAGAAAACGCAACGAGCTTGAGGTCTTTCTCTTCCTCTGGCGGAAGGTCGTAGAGATCCTTGTCCATTGGGTCGCCCGGATGAATCTTGTTTGCGATTCCATCGAGGCCAGCCAGCAGCAACGCGGCAAAAGCGAGATACGGGTTGGCCATCGAGTCGGGGAATCGAATTTCGACGCGTCGCCCTTTCGGATTGGATTCGTATGGTATTCGAATCGACGCCGAACGGTTGCGCGCCGAATAGGCAAGAATCGTCGGCGCTTCGAATCCGGGCACGAGACGTTTGTAGCTATTAGTCGCCGGGTTAGTAAATGCGCACAACGCCTTGGCGTGTTTGATGGTGCCGCCGATGTAGTACAGCGCCATATCTGACAGGCCGCCATAGCCATCACCTGAGAACAGGTTTTCACCACCCTTGAACAAAGACTGGTGTACGTGCATGCCGTTGCCATTGTCATTGACGAGCGGCTTGGGCATGAACGTTGCCGTCTTGCCATACACGTGGGCCACGTTGTGCACAACGTATTTCAGGACCTGCACTTCGTCGGCCTTTTTCACCAACGTATTGAATTTGGCCCCGATTTCGCACTGCCCGGCGGTCGCGACCTCGTGATGATGTACCTCTGTTTCAACGCCCATGTCTTCTATCGCAAGACACATTGCGGACCGCAGATCGTGCAATGAGTCAACCGGTGGGACCGGAAAATATCCGCCCTTGATCGTTGGCCGGTGCCCCGTATTGCCGTCTTCATAACTGCGGTTGCTGTTCCAGGCGCCTTCCTCGGAGTCGATCCTGTAGCCAACACCTTGCATGGTGTCTTCCCAGGCAACCGAATCGAACACGAAAAACTCATTCTCCGGCCCGAAGAATGCGGCGTCCGCTATGCCCGTGGATTTCAAATACGCCTCGGCGCGGCCGGCCAATGAGCGCGGGCAACGGTCATACCCCTGCATCGTGGCGGGCTCAATAACGTTGCAGCGCAAATTCATTGTCGTCTCGTCAGAGAACACGTCGATCACCGCCGACGTCGCGTCCGGCATCAGAATCATGTCGGACTCGTTGATGCCTTTCCAGCCGGCGATCGACGTGTTCTCTGACGCGACGACAACGAATT
>PVMK01127230.1_pt1 | contig 24763 bp, 26 predicted proteins | sample 1853481 | NCBI WGS metagenome assembly PVMK01 (sample SAMN08533507, study PRJNA380276) | Marine sediment metagenome, whole genome shotgun sequencing project.
TTGACACTTAAAGTCTATAAAAACTACAAATTAAAAATAACAAGGGGGCTTTGGCTCCCTTTTTTGTTTGCTAACTTATTCTATATTCCAACTTAAACCGAGCTTAATTACAACTTTTATTTAGAATCATGGCTATAATATAATAAGAGTGTAATAGATTTCATTTTAAGCCCCGTATTTAGAAAATCAGGAGGATATAGCGATGAGATTCTCAAGTATAGTTGGAATATTTACCGTGATGCTAACGCTGGTTAGCGGATTGGTATTTGCCGAGAATGTAATAGACGATTCTAAAAAGCCTGGTTATCTATTTGTTATAAGCGGGACGTCGGGTTCGTTGGACGGATATACTTTGACATTAAACGGAGTACCGAATGTTATCTATTTCTCAGACCGTCCAGCAAGAAAAGCAGGGCATCTCTCGCTAGAGAAATTTGTAGAGTTATGGAATAAGGGAAGTGACAGCTTCAAAGCAGACCCGCCAAACGCTATTCTTTCTGTGTTCAAGAAAGATGGAGAAAAAAATGTGGTGGTTAAGCTTTACAGTGTGGAACACAAAAACGGTTCCCTGCATTTTAAAGTAGTGGACCTAGAAGGTAATATCACCGGTCATTTTAACACGGGAACTTTATTCATCGACACTATTGGGGGGGATACCTCCTTTAACATGAATTAGAGACGTACAGCCATTCAATCATAACATCCCTTCTTACATACGTGGCAACACAATTACTTCGAAGTGACCCATTTCGTTTGGCATTCCCCCGTGATTAACACCCCTCCCCACGTGATATCGAGGTAGATTAATAGGGATCACCGACAGGTTCGATAGCTAGGAAACCAGCATCCTGATTTATCCGGATGCGGAATCAACGTACAGTAGGCATCCGCCTCAACAACGGTTTTGCCGACCCATCACAAGAAGTAACTAGCCGCAAATGCACTACGAGCTCTTATACACAATAATCCAACTTAAACTCGGCTTGACAAAAAAGGGGTGCAGTACATGAATAATAGCCTTAAAACCTACTTAACTAGCTGTCTATATTGGATATTTCAGGGGACAATGACCTCTCTAGTAGACATCAAACAGGTTCTAACCCCTTTCTACAGTTCCAACTCACCTCAACTTTTAGGATATTGTTGACAAGAGCTATAATCTTTTAGCATAATATGAATTAAAATGTTTGTAGCCGTAAGGAGGTGAGACATAATGAGGAGATTACTTGCTTTTACAACATTATGGCTTTTAATATTTCTTTTTGGAGCGTTAATGCTTTCTTCTCCAGAGTTTTCTATATCACAAGTAACTCAATCTGAGGAGGCAAAACAAACTAAGGCTTTGGTCGATGAGGCAGCCGCTTTAGTGGAAAGTAAGGGAAAGGGAGTCTTTTACAGAATTTAGAAAGAAGGACAGTAAGTGGCTTAAGGGAGATACCTATATCTTCGTTTTAGATATAAATGGAAAAGGCTTAGTAAATCCCTACAATCCTGAACTGGATGGGAAATCCCTTATAGACTTCAAAGATGCCAATGGAAAAGCTTTCGTACAGGAGTATATTGAAATAGCTAAAACCAAAGGGTCTGGGTGGGTAGAATATATATTTCCTAAACCGGAAGAAAGTAAGCCCTCGAAGAAAAAGAGCTATGTCAAGAAAGTGAATGTAGGTGAAGAAACCCTCATCGTAGGTTCCGGCTTTTATACGGATTGATTAGCCATCATCCATACCGCTGACCTGCCCCCTATAATAGGTCCATGGAGAAGACACTACAATGAAGTAAGACCGCACAGCTCACTTGGATATAAACCACCCGCTCCTCGAGCCATCGTATCTATAATAGGAAAACAGAATAATGTTGATGTATTTCGGACAATTCATTAGAGACTTTAGTGCAAAGATCTAAAGGTGGACCTATTTTCGGGGGCTTGACAACCGGGCTTTACGCGTAAGGATTCAATTTTCAGATTGAGTAAGTACGCTCTAGTGGCTTACAACCCTCTTTAATCTTTTAGCATGTCTTATCCACTTTTTAAGTTGCTTAAGTCCCGGAAGTTGTCTTATAAGCTTTTTCTTTCCCTTGGAGTTTGCTTTCGCCATCCTGGCAAGAAGGTTCTCTGGAACACGCTTCCCGAGCTCAACCACGGTGTCCACACCGCTTTGTTCTAACAAATTGGCATACCGTGTTGCTACTCCGCTGATTCTAAATAGGTCTGCACGGTTTACCCACTCTAATATGAGCTTGGCGGAAATTCCGGATTCCTTAGCAATCTGGTTCCGGCCTTTTCTGGTAGCGCCGTTTTTAAGTAAGGCTTCAGTTGTAGAAATTCCAGCTTTCTGCAGCTGCTTCTGATACCTCTTCCCTATATGTCCGACTTTTGTGAGACTAGCCATAGTTAACGCCTCCTTAACATTGTCTATATTATTCAGACTAGTACAAACCGAGTTTAATGTAAATAAGAAATATCATTCTTGTACCGGGCAGATTATTTTCAGCATATAGACAGCATGTTCTTGATAGCGTTTTTAATTGCAAATAATACAGTCATAACAGAAAATAGTTTCGTTCTTTTATTCCACAAACACCGTAAAAAAGTGCATAATTATCTTTGCCTTTCAAATAGAATGAGGAGGAGTGCTCATGGCTCCAAAACCAAAATACAAATAACTGGAGAGATAAAATCCACGAAATAATTTTCGAGGCTGATACTCCGCTCGGAAAGCTTTTTGATGAAATATTAATAGTCTGTATTCTAGCGAGTGTTCTCGTAGTGATGCTGGATAGCGTAACCTGGATTAGAAAAGATTATGAAGGATTGCTTTACGCGTTAGAATGGTTTTTTACTATCATATTCAGCATAGAATACATTCTGAGATTAATTAGCGTAAAACGCCCGGATAAGTACGCAACCAGTTTTTTTGGAATAGTTGACCTTCTTACTGTGATTCCGACCTATCTAGATCTTTTACTTCCGGGAACAAGATTCCTTCTAGTAATTAGAATACTAAGGGTGCTTAGAATATTTCGAGTGCTCAAGCTGGCAAAGTATGTGGGAGAGGCAAACCTACTTATAAGCGCTATTAAAGCGAGCAGTCGGAAGATCACTATATTTCTCTTCTTTGTAGTAACCATAGTAGTTGTCTTAGGTTCGATGATGTATATAATTGAGGGTGCAGAGCACGGGTTTACAAGTATTCCAAGGAGTATTTACTGGGCAATTGTTACTTTGACCACTGTGGGTTACGGGGATGTAGCGCCTCAGACAAGTATGGGGCAAGCGGCGGCGGTCGTGGTAATGATTATGGGATACAGCATTATTGCTGTACCTACAGGTATTGTAACAGTAGAAATGGCTCAGGCTTTTAAAGAGCACGTTACAACCCGGGCTTGTAATGACTGTAGCGCTGAAGGTCATGACGTGGATGCTAAACACTGTAAGTTCTGCGGCTCGGAATTGTAAATGCTTTCAGTTTAATGAAATTTTCATATAATCGGAATCCCGGCAAACTTGAAAGCATCTCAAAGTGATATATATGTATTGATAGAGATTTATGGTTTAATTTGAGCCTTAAAATTTGATATAAGGCACATCTGGATATAAAATTATTTAGTTTTAATGAGTGACTTTGATGTTGCTAAGATAAAGATTTGAAGGGAGAAGTTATGGAAGTACGGGTCAAAGAAAAATCGATGCAGGAAATCATAGCCGGTTTGCCTGACGAAGTCCGTGAGGAGCTTGATCTTTTTGAGCGTCAGGTAGAGGACTATCTGGCAGGTATGACTGGTGAGATCAAGTTTCAGAAAATACGTCTTCAAATGGGTGTATACGCCCAGCGCCAAGACGGGGTTCAAATGCAGCGTATTAAGATACCCTTTGGAGGTCTTAACTCAGCCCAGCTAAGACGCTTAGCTGATGTATCGGACAAATATGCTAGTGGTTTTATGCATCTAACCACCCGTCAAGACGTTCAGCTCTACTACATTCAATTAGACACTGAACCCAATATGATGCGCGAGCTCGCTGATGTTGGTATCACAACAAGAGAAGCTTGCGGAAATACTGTAAGAAACGTAACTGCCTGTCACCAGTCGGGTGCGTCTTCCACCCAAACTTTTGATGTTACTCCATATGCTGAGGCGTTTAAGAATTTCATGCTTAGAAACCCCATATGCCAAAATATGGGAAGAAAGTTCAAAGTATGTTTTGAGGGCTGCCATGATAAAGACCATGCCGGCATCATGATCCATGACTTGGGCTTCCGCGCCAGGGTCAAAGAAATAGACGGCGAATTGAGACGAGGGTTTCAGGTCTATGTAGGGGGAGGCTTAGGCGCATCTCCTTCTCTAGGGCATCTCTGGACCGAATTTATGCCTGTTGAAGAGATGATACCACTCTCAGCTTCTGTTATACGTATATTCGATCGTTTCGGAGAGCGTAAGGTACGTATGAAAGCCCGTATGAAATTTTTGATCAGAAAGCTCGGAATGGATGAGTTCCGTAAAAAAGTTGAAGAAGAAAGAGCGAAACTAGATGTTGATCCTATGTGGAATGATTATTTGAATAATATAGATGAGACTCCGCCAGAGACGAATCCTAATATTCCTTTAGCACCTGAGGGAATTAGTGAGGATCCTTTATATCAGGCATGGAAAGACTCCTGTGTCTTACCTCATGAATATCAGGGCTTTAACATGGTTAATATCAGCGTTCATAATGGAGATATAACTTCAGATACTGCAAGAGCCTTAGCTGATATAACGGAGATATTTTCTGCCAGTGATATAAGAATCAGTATTTCTCAGAATTTGATTCTTCGCTGGGTTCCAACTGCCGCGTTGCCTGCACTTTACTTAGCTCTTAAAGAAATTGACTTGGCAAACCTTGGTCCGGAAACATTTAATGATATTACTGCCTGCCCGGGAGCTGATACCTGCCGTTTGGGTATTACGTCGGCAAAGGGTTTAGCGGACACTCTTACTAAGGGTATGAAGAATGGGCTCGGCGAATTTAGTGAACTATCCAAAGGTCTCAGTATTAAGATTTCCGGCTGTCCAAACGCTTGCGCCCAGCACGTATCTGCAAATATTGGTTTTCAGGGCGCGTCACTAGCCAAAGAAGGTAGAAACGTGCCGGCTGAACAAGTATTTGTTGGCGGCGGACTCTATGGGGACGATACAAGGCTCGCAACATCAATTATCAAAGTGGCGACAAGAAACGCCCCTAAAGTTGTGAAAAAGCTTTTAGAGCTTTACAGGGATGAGAGAAACGGTGATGAGCACTTTGATTTAGTGATGGAGAGGCTGGGTAGAGACAGAATAAAAGAAGAAATAAAAGAATTTGCTCAGGTTCCTACTTTTGAAGAGGACCCCTCATACTATCAGGACTGGGGACACGAAGAAGAAAAGTTTGAGCTTCAAAAAGGCGTTAAGGGTGAGTGCGCCGGTGCTACTGTTGAAGAGAAGATACCGACTTTCTCTGACGCTGAGAAGCGTATACAGCAAGCTGAAGCATTGCTCAAACACGGCGAATATAATACTTCAATAATGGAAGCTTATCATTCCTGTGCTGCAAGCGCTCATGTGCCCCTATATACAAAACTGGTCGACCCTTTTACCTCTCACCAGACAATATGGGAGTTTGAAAACCTGCTCGTAAGAACAGGCGACGCAGATGAGAGATGGCTTGATATATCTGGGGTGCTTAAGGATATGCTTGATCAGGCAGCATCCGAAGAGCTCGCTGTTGAAATGCTTGAAATTGCCAAAGATCTCTATACCGAGTGCGAAAGAATACAGACGAATTTGGTGTAAATATCATCTCTTAATATCACGATAATCTCTCTAAATCTTGTTTATAAGATATCAGAAAAATTATGACGAAATTATTGTCTCTTCTGTGGTTCTCTCTATTTAGTTTAGTCCATTTTTATTGCTAATTGGTATTAAAGGGTTAAATTCTAAGAGCTTCTTCAATGTATTGTCTGTACATATAAAGTAAAAGAGTGATGTATGAGAAAAGCAATTATAACAATGTCAGTAGTTTTAGGTCTTGTGTTGGGAGGCCTGTTTCCTCTTTCAGCATTTGTATATTTAGAGCCTGATGAAATTGCCTGTACAAATGATAGGGTAGAGAAAGAAGTGTCTAAAGGCACATGCATTAGCTATGAAGCCTAATTTTGATGAGAATAATTAATTGTTCGCAATTGACCAACAGTTAATCCTGTTGTCCGGAGGTGACTTTGTGTATATAGCTGGAACTAAGTTTAAAGTAGTATCGAAAATTCAAATTAGAGATCAGGTCTTTGAACCCGGACTTCAAGGCGAGATTATACAACCTATACCTAAGATGGTTGGAAAAGCATATAGTGTAAAGTTTGAGGATGGGAGAAATGCCGAAATTCATGTGGTAATTATGAATAACCAGACTAAAGTGCTTAAAGACTAAATGCAGATATTAAACGTTCTATCACGGAGAACACATAAATAGTTTATGAAGAAGCTATTCGAACAATTAGAGGTTTGGTTTAGCGCAGAATTAGGATTACAGCAAAAAGTTGGTCCAATCGTAATGGATCTAATAATTTTGGCGGTATTACTGGTCCTTGCTTTTATTGCTAACTATCTGGCGAAGAGGTTTATTCTAAAACTGGTTGAACATTTTGCTTCCAAGAGCAGTACTAAGTGGGATGATGTGCTGGTTAAAAGAAAGTTCTTTAGGCGGCTTTCTCATTTTGCTCCCGCTTTAGTAATTTACTTGATGTCCTCCGTATTTTTTGAAAATGATACAGCAGTTTTTGTAACTAGACGAATAGCAGAGATCTATATGCTCTTTGTGGCAATATTTACAATCGATGCCTTTCTGTCTTCGGTTGTAGATGTTTATCACAGCTACGATACGTCTAGAAAGGTTCCAGTAAGGATCATAGTTCAGGTTGCAAAAATCCTGCTTTACGCTGTTATAGGAATAGTAATACTCTCATCAGTAATAGGGAAGTCACCCGCTTTCTTTATTGGTGGTTTGGGTGCTATGGCCGCAGTGCTAATGTTGATATTCAAAGACCCAATTCTAGGTCTCGTAGCGGGTATACAGCTATCTGCAAACAAAATGGTTAGGGTAGGGGACTGGATAGAGATGCCCCAATATGGTGCCGATGGAGATGTTGTTGATATATCGCTTACGACTGTAAAAGTGCAAAATTGGGATAAAACGATTACCACTATACCCACTTTCGCGTTGGTAAGTGAAGGGGTTAAAAACTGGCGCGGAATGTCAGAGTCGGGTGGAAGAAGAATAAAACGCTCGATATATATAGATATGACCAGCGTTAAGTTCTGTAATAAAGAAATGACCGAAAAATTTAGCAAAATAAAGTATCTGTCCGATTATATTCAAGGTAAGGAAAAAGAACTTTCAGAATTTAATATTCAGAAAAATATAGATGATTCTGTTCTTGTAAACGGTCGTAGAATGACAAACATTGGGACATTCAGAGCTTATCTGGTTTCATATCTTAAAGACCACCCCAAAATAAGTAAGGATCTTACTTTTCTCGTAAGACAGCTAGATCCCGGGCCAAACGGTTTACCAATTGAAATTTATGTTTTCAGCAGTGATCAGGTTTGGGCAAATTATGAAGCCATACAATCTGACATTTTTGATCATATACTAGCTGTAATACCTGAGTTTGAGTTGAAGGTATTTCAGAATCCGACCGGCGCCGATTTTCAAAACTTGGCACATTGATTCCATGTTGGTATATCGCTTAGAAATGATTACTTCGGTTAATGCTGCATAATAGCCATATCGACCTGCGGGCGTGTTGTTCGTAGTGCATTATAAAGTGTTTTGTCCAATCCGTAGATGTCCTTATGGAAATTCACGGTACCCTCATTATCAACCCAGGTTGTAAAATAAAGTATATATACGGTGATAGATTCATCTAGATGTACAGTTTTAGTTTTCATCTTGTTAATGCTGGATTGTATAGTATTTTGAGTCCAGCTTGGGTTAGAGGATAGTACAAACTCAGCTAATTCAAGAGGCTTTTCTACTCTTATGCATCCGTGGCTAAAGTTGCGCTGCGCTTTCTTAAAAAATCCTCTGTTTGGAGTATCATGAAGATATACAGAGTGTTTGTTTGGAAATAGAAATTTTATTCTGCCTAGCGGATTACCCGGACCCGGATTCTGGCGCAGTCTATATTTGCCGGATAAAACCTTAGATATATACTCCTCTTGTGCCTTTTTATTCTGAATCTCTACTTCAGATAATTCTGTTTCTCCAGTATTGTCTCCATCCGTAACTTCAGTTGCTTCTACATTCACTACAACTTTAACTACCTCAGCTTCTTCTACAACAATCTTTTCAGGAGCTTTAAGACCCATAGCGTCCATGTTTTGTTTAGACATGTATTCGGAGTCTTCCATAATTTTAGGAGCTATATCGTCTTTAAAAATGCTTGGAGGTATGTTCCAGTAAGGGTTAATAATTAAATGAGTCATCTCCTCACTAAACATAGGGGTATTCCATTGGGGTTTACCAACAACAATGCGCATGTTTATTGTATCGTTGTTATTCTCTATTCCGTAAAGGTGGTAATTAGCAATATTGACCAGAATATAGCGGTTTCCTAGATATTGCGGAAGTAGACGCCAGCGCTCCATAGTCAACTCAATCTGTGATATGCGTTCCTCTACAGGGACATTTAATGCCTCTATTGTAGATATCCCGACAACGCCGTCAACATATAACCCATTTCTTTGTTGATATTTTCTTACTGCTTGATCAAGTGAATCATCGAATACTTCACTTCCCGGGATTGAGCTGTCTAATTCTCCAGTGACTTTAAGCCTTTTACTAAGAGCTAAAACCCTTTGTCCGCGTGCTCCTTTTTTAAATTTGTTTCCGTAAGCTACTGGCTGCCAGCCACCCTTAGCTGCAATTTCTCTATATTCTTTTAATGAAATTCTGAGCATGGCGTACATTGGATATTTCGGGAGAAGACCCTCTAGTGTTTCTTGTACTTGATCCGTTTCAACTGCTGTAACCAACAACTTAGACAAATTAACCGGCCTTTCTCCTGATAGTAATTCCAGATTAATCTGTTCAGCCCTTACACGCCCATAGTGAAGGTCATGTGTATACGTAAGAAATGAATTTGATAATAGCAGTTCGAGTTCAGCTAGGTCTAAAGCATCATATGAATCTCCAGAATTTCTATCCTGTTCAATTCTTTTGAGTATAGATTCGATTTCGCTAATATTATAATAATCAGGGTCAAGAGCTTCATTATCACTATTTCTGATTATTTCGATCATCTCATATGCTTGAGATGAAGGGCCGTCGTTATCGATCCATAAAGGAACATAATTACGCTCTTCGTATAATTTAGGAAGAGTTTTATAGGCTTTGATGTTCTTAGTCTGTATGAGTATTTTAGGAGCATATTTAGACCCTCGTATTTTTTGTCTTGTGACTTGGCTCACTTGTGCAGTGGAAAAGTTTTGAGTTTGAGGTGACGGTTTTTCTACCTCTTTTATCATATTCTCTTGATTAGGAGCCGCACAGCTCAAGACAAATAAGCAGATTACCGCAACCGTAGATATAAATACCGATAATTTTTGGTTCTTGATTTTGATTAATCTATTCATATCAAACATTTTATATCAACCAATTTTATTGATATCAATTGAGGCGGAGTATATATCCAATAAGCTTCATAAAGTTAAAATTAGAAAAAATTGACCCCACCACCTATTTATTATAATACGAAACTAAGATAAAGGCTATCCTATATTGGATATTTTTTTTAGATACCCTTATATAAATTTAGCATCAGGTTTTAATTCTAATTCTTTAAATAAATAGCGTTTAATTTTGCGTGTTGTAGTTTTAGGGAATTCTTCAACCCTTATTGCAAATTGCCTTACTCTTTTGTAGGACTCAAGGTTAGTATTTGTTTTACGTACCTCAAGCTTTATGAGCTCCCAAATGTTATCAGGAGAAACTTTTTCTCCAATCCTTGCTAATTCCTCGTTAACTTCATCCATATTCGGATATAATACGGCCTGAATGTCAATGTCATTAGGGCTAAAAACCAATGCTTCTTCTATATAGATTGATTTTGTTAATTTCTCTTCTATTTCCTCAGGAAAGACATTCTTCCCACCCCTTGTGACGATTACAAATTTCTTTCTTCCAGTAATATATAAGTATCCCTCATCATCAAAGTACCCAATGTCACCGGTTAATAGCCATCCGTCTGGTGTTAATGTCTCATCGGTAGCGGTTGGATTATGGTAATAGCCCTTCATAATGTTTGGACCTCTGGCCACTATTTCTCCATTACCTTCTGAATCTACATCTCTTATTTCAACTTCATCGCTCGGTATCACCATCCCTATACTTTCTGCCTTTGGATTTTTAGGAGGATTGACTGATATAAGGGGGGACGCTTCTGATAAGCCGTAACCCTGAATTACATCTATACCATAATCTTTAAACCCGGTTGATACCCATCCGGGGAGTGCAGCACCTCCTGATACAATTAATCTGCATCTTTCAAGACCTAGATTCTGTCTTATTTTTTTCCCTAATATTATTTTAGGGAGGGCTTTTGTCAGAACCCCTTTAAGCCCTTTTTGACTCGATAACTCTTTTCCGATTCTTAGATATAATTTCTCCAAGAGTAGAGGCGTGTTAAGCCATATTGTTGGTTTCGCAGATTTTAAGTCTGCTAGCAACTCTCTTGGTCTAAATCCCCTCGCATAAAATATGCTCATTCCACTGCAAAAAGTAGAAATCAAACCCCCGGTGCATTCGTATGAATGATGGATAGGCAAAATAGAGAACGCTCTATCAATTGGGCTATATTCGATAATTCTGTAAATATCTGAAACGTTTGACATAATGTTTCCATGACTCAGCATCACACCTTTTGGATCACCGGTGGTTCCGGATGTGAATAATATTTCTAGGAGATCATCGGGAGCCACATTTTCCATTTCAATACCGTCTGAGTACTTTTTACTTATATCATCTATCTTGTCCATTAAAATGATGTGTTTTAAATCCTTTAAATTTTCCATACAAGAATTTAAGTTGGAGTAGAAAGAACCTGACAGAATTATTACCTTGGCTGATGAAAAGGTTAGGATGAATTTATGATCTTCGAGCGATGCCCTGGCATCCAGTGGTATTACTACGGCCCCAATCCATGCGACAGCAAAAAATGAGATACCCCATTCGGGCCGGTTCTCACTTAGAATTGCAACATGATCACCTTTCTCAATTCCTAATTCTCTAAGGTGTCGGGCTAATTTTTTTATATGTTCGTAGACTTTGTTATAGGTGATCTGGTATATATTTCCTTCCCTTGGAGTTAAAAAGGCAAGGTTGTTTCCGTTCTCATTGACTGTGAACTCTATCATTTCCGGAATTGTATATATTGGCAAACTATCTTTTAGAGTCTGTATTTTCCGTATTGGTTTAGTAAATTTTTTCATGAGATATATTTACTTACATAAAGCATCAGATTTCAGAGCTAGTATTATATAATAATTATGGACTTTATTTTAGGCGGTCTTCTATCTATATAAAGTTTTTGAGTTCAGTTAAGTCTTTGATTATATAGTCCGGTATTGGATTAAGGCTGTTCTCAGGCTGGTTTTTTCTGTTTATCCATGCAGCGTCCATCCCCACGGCTTTTGAACCCACTACATCGGCCTGAAAATTGTCCCCTACAAAAAGGGCATCCTCAGGCCCTATCTCCAGTTTATTAATAACGGTCTCAAATATTATGTGATTTGGTTTTCTCCAGCCCACTTCTTCTGAGATTACTATTTGTTCGAATAAATTTCTTATCTTATATCTTTCGAGAAGCATATAAGCTGTTGGAGCGTAGTCAAAATTTGATACTATGGCAAGACGGTAACCTTTTTCTTTAATATACTCGAGGGTTTTTTTGTTATCTTCGGGAAATTCTATACAGCTTGCAAGCCCGTTCATATGTGCAAGAACCATATCCTCTAAAAGCTGGTCTCTATTTCTAATTTCTCTCAAATCCATTTTACTAAGCATCAGCTTAAACCGCTCACGATTGGGGAATTCCTTAAATTCCTTTAATTTCATTTTCTGAAATTGATGGTAACTCTCAATAAAAGGGTCATAAAATTCTACAAATTCTATCTCCGGATAATATTGAGCAAAAACCTCGTACACCTCTGTGCTCGTGGTTCTGGACCTTAATCCTCTGACCTCAATTGAGGGTAAGTGGCTGAAGTTAAAATTTACTATGGTATCAAATAGATCAAATATTACAGTACTGTATTTGTTCATCTTTAGTTTTAAGGATTAATTCTCTAGTGAAATTGAGTTTAGATCTTATCTATATTGTTAGCTCTCTCAAGAATTACTTCTATAATGTTCTCATGTATTCCAAGCGGTTCTGTGACATGGTAAGTCACCCCAGGATATTTCATGGCAGCATCTTTAACCAAATTAGGTATATCTTGGGTTGAATGTCTTCCAGGGGCAAGAAAGTAAGGATGAACTACTATATGCTCGGCTCCTTTGGAAACGCAATCATCAAAAGCTTGTCCTATTGTTGGCTCGGCAAGCTCCATATGGCAATAGCTAATTATTTCAAATTCAGGACTTTTTTTCTTTTTAATCAGCTCAGCAATCTGGGCAAGCATTTCGTTTGCTTGATTTAGCCTACTACCGTGATCCACAATTATTAAAGCCTTTTTACTCATTATGAATTATTTGGTCCTGATAAATTGTTGAATAGAATGACAAATTATGAGGGTATGATTGTGTTTAATCTGATTGATTCTAAGACAATATCTGCAGACCTGAAGAATTCTTCCATTATAAGATATTCATTTACTGTATGCAATTCGTACATCCCTGTTCCTAAATTCACGCATTCAATACCCATCCTGTTAAAATAATTTGCATCACAACCGCCGCCGCTTGTATGATGCTTTATTGTATAGCCAAGGTTTTTTACTGCGGTATCTACAAGAGTTACGGGTAGAGACTTAACATCTACATCCATTCTATCGTAACTTCTTTCAATATGCTCATCAAGTTTTGCAATGTAGGTTGTACCTTCCATAGAGAGGTCATCGTGTATAGTCACTTCATAGTTTGCAACGGCGTCATGAAAACAGTTCCTCATATGGTCAACCTGTGCTTTGAGAGATTCCTCATTATGACTTCTGGCCTCTCCGACAATTCGGACATGTTTAGGAATAATATTGGTTGCTCGTCCCCCATTTATAATGCCAATATTTGCAGTAGTTATATCGTCAATTCTGCCCAATTTCATTTTTGATATGGCTTCACTTGCAATTTTAATTGCACTCATGCCATTTTCAGGACAAAGTCCAGCATGGGCTTCAAGTCCATGTACAGTGAATTCCATTTTATCAGCTGATGGACACCTTAAAACAAGTCGGTCAGGAGTGCTGCTATCAAGCACTATGCCGTGTTTCGCCTTAAATTTAGAGATATCAATATGCTTAGCTCCCAAAAGTCCAATTTCTTCACAGATTGTAAATGCGATCTCAATATTTCCATAAGGTATACCATTATCCTTTAAAGCTCGAATTGTTTCTACAATCACTGCTACTCCACTTTTATCATCACTTCCTAGAATCGTAGTGCCGTCACTTTTCATAATGCCGTCTTCAATTCTAGGTTTAATTCCTTCCCCCGGACCTACCGTGTCCATATGAGCTGAAAGAAAAAAGGGTGGGGCGTCTGATTTATTCCCTTCTAATTTCACTATCAAGTTCCCGACATTACCATTTACTTTCTCCCCAGCATCATCATAAAAACATTCTGCTCCCAGGTCTTCCATTTCTTTTTGTAATTTTACGGCCACATCTTTTTCTTTTTTTGACAGGCTGTCTATCCTAATTAAATCCATCACATGCTCTGTCATTCTATCTTTCTCAATCATGATTTCTCCATCTAATTTCTGATGTCTAAAAATACAATTCTATTTTTAACCGGCAATATTAATAAAGATCAGTATAACTTATTGGATGTTATTTAGGAATTGTTGTTAGTAATAACTATGTAATTGGGCAAATTGTATCAACATGATAGCATCTTTGCTCAATCTTTAATTCTAGAGGGTTTATAACTTCAGGCTAAATCGTTACATAATTCTTATGTTCCTGATATTTCTTTTAAAGTTTCTATAACTTTTTGGAGTTTTGGTTTATTAAGTGAATAAATTCTGTTTTGTTTTACCTTTCGTTCTTTAACTAGACCTGCTTCTTTTAATATTTTTAAATGATTTGAAATGGTAGGTTGTGAAATCTTGAACCTGCGTGCTATATCCCCGGCATTTGCGTCTGCTTTCCCTAAAATAGTTAATATTTTTCGTCTTCTCTCGTCACTAATGGCTTTAAAGGAACACCCCATTTTTACAACCTCCTATGTGGAATGTGTAATTAGCTAATTATATAAATAGAATATATAGGATAATGCTTAAAAAATCAAAATATATTTAATGGAAATTTATTTTAGAATTTTTCTCTTAGTCCTCGCAACTATGGCTACTTTGTACCCTTCACGGGAAAATTTATGACCTAGTGCTGAGCCTAGCGCGGGACCAACCTCAATAATTACAGCTACTTCGCTATTTCACCTGATTATTTCGATACCTCTTTAGAAGTTTGAGAAAATTCTATTCAAATGGAGCCTGTATAGAGTAAATTCAGATTAACGCTAATTGACAATCATCTTGTCAACAGACCATTTGCCCCCGCCCTTTATTAGAACTACCAAACTTAAACCTAGAGCAAGCAAATGATATTCGAATCCCTCTCCAGCCTGGTTTCCAAACCAGTTCATAAAGAAGCCATTTTGTATATGCACCATAAAGATGGCTCCTAGCATTATTAGAGTGATTCCAAAGGCTGCCAATCTGCTAAATAAACCGAGAATAAGACCTAGTGCGCCGAATGATTCAGCAATAATAATAAGTATTGCTACTGCAGATGGAAGGCCGCTACCGACAAAGAAGTCTACAGTGCCTGAAAAGCCTGGGCCCCCGAACAGTCCTAATAGCATTTGTAAGCCGTGGGGTAGTATAACAATACCTAGAGAAATTCGAGCTATAAATAAACCAATATCATCATTTGTATGGAGTAATGAGCTTAACATTTGCTTTCTCCTTTTTATGAAATTTATTAAGTAATAGATTCTATCTTATTATTAGCTCTTTAATCAAGGCTGTTAGTTTTTTATTATCCTTTTTTTCAGTATTATTAATTTTGTATATTTGATGCGAGCAGCCGTATATAGCTCTTAATATTCAACATAGATAAGTTATGGGACTATATTGCGCGCCTTCATAGTAGATAGGGCCTGCTCTTCAATCCTCATTCTTCTTTTAAGCAATACTAGGTTCAACAAGGTAAATATCATAGAAGTTATATAGCAAGAGAAAATTAGTGGTATAACTGCAATTTCTAGTATTACCGAGAGATAATTGGGATGATTTAAGTATTTATACGGGCCGGTTCTTATAGGGCTTGTATTTGGAGTTACCAGAATCTTAGTGTTCCAATAGTATCCCAAAGTACTGATTGCCCAGTATCTAAGAATTTGCGCAATTATAAATAATATAAGAAGTGGAACCCAAAAGTTACTAAGATTTCTAGCTAATAGTATGTATTCAGAAATAAGTGAGATGAAAAAGAATATGTGCATTAGCACTATTACCTTATATCCTTTCTCGTCATACTCTACGGCTCCCTTGACTCTAGCAACTCTTTCATTTCGTTTTGCTAAGAGAAGCTCCGAAACACGTTGAACTAATAAAAAGGTTAGGAAAATCCAAAATGGGTTCATACAGTTTCAAATAATATGATTTCAGAGCTAAATCCGGGGCCTAAAGCAGAGATAATACCATATTCTCCCGGGTTATATTCTTTCTCGTCCATTAATTCTTTCAGTACGTAAAGAACTGTAGGAGATGACATATTTCCATGTTCTCTTAATACTTTTCTAGAATGTTTAAATGTTCCTTCTGGAAGCCCTAGAGACCCTTCGTATTCTGCAAGAACTTTTGCCCCTCCAGGATGAACAATATAATGTTTTAGATCTGCAGGTGACAAATTCTCAGTCTCGAGTAATTCTCCAATATTTGCCTTAACCTCTTTTCGTACAATGGTTGGAATATCCTTACTGAATATAGCTTTGAAACCCTCATCTACAATCTCCCAGCCCCATTACATTAAGGGAATCATAATATGTAGTAGATAAAGTATTAATCAAGCTTATAGAAGAAGATTGGTAGAGTTGATGTTCTTTCCCTGCGATTAGTGTAGCAGCGGCGCCATCTGAAAATAGGGCTAGCGACACGATATTGCTTTTAGAATAATCTTCTCTATGAAAAGCTAAGCTGCATATTTCCAGTGCTATCAATAGAACTGCACTTTTAGGGAAAGCTTTGGTATATTCAAACGCTCGAGTTAATCCTACAGCTCCCCCTGCACAACCAAGACCCCATATCGGGGTACGCTTTATGTGAGTATCAAGTTTTAGCTCGTTAATTAAATGTGCATCTACAGATGGTGTGGTAATTCCAGTGTTTGAAACAAAGATGATATGATCGAAGTCGTTTAAATCAGCATTTGCTTTTTCCAAGCAGTCATTAATTGCTGAAATAGATAATAAAAGCGAGTTAGTTAAATATGATTCTGATCTTTCCATAAAGTTTTTAGGAGTATCAAACCACTGCCTTGTATGTACAAAGTGCCTTGTATCTATTAAGGAATTATCGAATACGCCCAACATTCTTTTGATGTATTGCTTGTTCTCTGAGAATAGTTCATATGCGAAGTTTTTCACTTCACATTGATTAAACTTATAGGGGACGTGCGCTGTGCCTACTGAAATTATTCGCGACATTTTTCATCCGGGTAAAAATGTAAAATTCTTTTCTATTAAGTGTAGCTAAATATTTCGCAAATACTCAATATAAATAAAAAACCGCTACTAACCATAAAGATATATAGCGGCTTTTTATTTTAATCTGATATAATTATTCCCAGCTTTCTAGCTGTGATCGATCCAGTATATAAAAAAGATCGAAAATTTACTGGGCTCTTAAAGCATTGGTTTCTTTCACCTTCAACGAATCAAGAAAATATTTCATACCGTCTATCTCTACATTGTTAAGAGAGTAAAGGCGATTCTGCTTTACCTTACGCTCGCTAACAATATCCGCCTCTTTTAAAATCTTAAGGTGATTCGATATGGCTGGTTTGGATATTTCAAACTTGCTTGCTATCTCACCAGCAGCAGTCTCACCTTCGCTCAAAAATTCCAGAATTTTTCGTCTGGTATCGTCTGCAATGGCTTTGTATGGGCAACCCATTGTTAATTCCCTCCTGTGTAAAAGATATTTACATAAACGTTAAGTTTAACAAATTTTCCATAGAACTTCTAGTACTATTTTGCATTTTTCAGTTTTTTAAATAATTTGTTTTATAGCTATGCATCAGGACTTATTATATAGAATAATGATTCAATAAGATAAAACAACATACTCTTAGTCTTTAGTATTATTTTCGTTATAAGTTTCAGGTGGTATGCTAATTTTATTATTGTACATATCAACTTAGTAGGAGGTGCATTCAATTGGAATTTATTTTGAGCAGAGTGAACATAGTAAAGCTCAAGGCGGATGTTCTAGTAATAGGAATTTTTAAAGGGCAAAGATATTCAGGTGCTGTTAAGAGTATTAATGATTCCTTAGGAAATGCGCTAAAAAACATATCAGAAGAAGAGAGATTTGAGGGTGATTTAGGGAAATCATTAATGTTATCTCGTACATTAGGAAAAATAGGGTCTAAAAGAGTGCTCCTGGTCGGCTTGGGTGAGAGGACTGAGTTTTCAACTAATACTCTTAGAAAAATAGGGACCCTTGTATCAAACAAAGTTAAAGGTCTATCCTCTATTATTGCCTTTAGTTCTGAATTATTTAGGGGTCCGGGGCATATTTCAGCGCTTACAGAAGGGCTTCTTTTAGGCAGTTATGAATTTAACAAGTATAAGACAAATAACTCTGAGGGTAATGAAATCGAAAAGGTAATATTTGCTTCAAAGCAGGTCAAAGCATTTACTTTAAAAGAGGAAACGGACTTTGCGATACTCATTTCCGAATCTACAAATCTCGCTCGCGATTTAGTTAACGAGCCCCCCGTATATCTTACTCCAAGTAAGTTAGCCGAAGTTGCTTCTCAGATTGCTAAACGTGGGGGCCTTAATTGTGAAATTTTTGACTATGCTGAGATTGAGAGAAGGGGAATGAATGGTCTTATGGCAGTATCAAGCGGAAGTGAAGAGCCTCCAAGGTTTATTCATCTCACTTATGAACCGCCGAGAAAGTCTAGGAGAAGTATTGCAATTGTGGGGAAGGGGATTACCTTTGATTCGGGTGGTTTATGTTTAAAGCCGCCTGACAGTATGCGTACGATGAAAATGGATATGGGCGGCTCAGCTGTAGTGCTGGGTGTTATGAAGGCTATAGCGGTCCTAAAACCTTCTGTAAGAGTGCATGGTCTCATAGCTGCAAGTGAGAATATGACAGGGGCTAAAGCCTATAAACCTGATGATGTAATAAGAGCTTATAATGGAAAAACCATCGAAGTTATCAATACCGATGCTGAAGGTCGTATTGTTCTTTCAGACGCTCTTTGCTATGCTGTGGAACTCAAAGTGGATGAGATAGTTGATCTTGCTACTCTCACGGGTGCATGTATGGTCGGATTAGGGAGCTATACTGCGGGTGTTATGGGCAACAATCAGACATTGATAGATAAAATTAGAAAGGCTTCTGATTCTGTCGGGGAGAAAACATGGCAATTACCTATGGATGATGAACTCAGAGTGGAGATAAAAAGCAATGTCGCAGATATTAAAAACGCAGGGAGCAGGATGGGCGGAGCTATTACTGCTGCGATGTTTCTTGAAAATTTTGTTGGAGATGTTCCCTGGGCTCACATTGATATTGCTGGGCCTGCATTCTTAGAAAAGGAAAGTAATTGGAATCCTAAGGGAGGTACAGGTTTTGGCGTCAGGACGATTATACAATACATAACGGGCAAATAATTACTTCATCATTTGTTTAAGTGTTTGAGGAGCTTTATTTATGGATTTTATTGACACATTGTTCGGTTCACTCAGTAAAGTTAATTTTGTAGAAATTGATCTTAGTGGAGAAATCCCGGAAGAGGAAGAAAAATCTTTATTGCCGACTATAGGCGCCAAGAAAAAGTTTACACTCTGGGATATAGAAAAAATCCTTACTGGTATAGAGAATAATCCAAAAATACTTGGAGCTATCGTCAAATTAAGTGAGCTGAGAGTAGGTTTTGCCAGGGCTAATCTGATCAGACAAAGGTTGCTTGATCTAAGAGCGAGAGGGAAAAAGATAATTGTGAATCTGCAGAGCGGGGGGAAATATTGAGTATCTGATCGCTTCATCTGCAGACGCGATATATTTAGCCCCTTGGTCTATGTTGAATCTAATAGGTCTTAAGGCCGAGGTAACTTTTTATAAGGATGCTTTGGATAAAATAGGGGTGCTAGCTCATATGAAGGGCTTTGGAGAGTATAAAAGCGCCTCTGAAGCATTTACCAGGGATTCAATGTCCGAACCCCACAGGGAGATGATCAATTCAATAATTGGTGATCTTGAGGACCAGCTTGAAGAATTCATTTCTGAAGGCAGGGGAATAAGTACCAAAGAAGTAAAAAGCCTAATTGATCAAGGGCCTTATTTGGCGGATAGAGCATATGAAGCGTCTCTTATTGACGGGGTTCTTTATGAAGGAGATTTGGAAGAAAGAACATGCGAGCTAATAGGTACAAAATTACATCTCATAAAAGCGGGGAATTTTCTTAGAAGACTAAATATTAAAGATAAGATCCGCTTAGTGCTCGGCAAATTTATTAGCAGCTATCCTGTTATTGCTATAATTGCTGATTACGGAATGATAACTTTAGGTCGCAGCAGAGGAAGCGGGCCATTTAAAAGCCTAGGCTCTGATTCACTTATAAGGCTTCTTGAGCGAGTGTCTTCAGACCGAAATGTAAAAGCCATAGTTTTAAGAGTTTTAAGCCCAGGAGGGTCTGCTGTTGCTTCAGATCTAATATGTGAAAAGTTAGAGCAAATATCACAAAAAACCCCCGTAGTAATATCCATGTCGGATGTTGCCGCTTCGGGTGGTTATTTGATTTCACTTGGGGCTCAAAAAGTTGTCGCGGATTCTATGTCGATTACAGGCTCAATCGGTATAGTGTCAGGCAAGTTCGATCTAAGCGGGCTTTACAGCAAATTGGGTATAAAAAAAGAGTTCGTGATTAAAGGTAAGAAAGCCCTGATGTTTTCTTCGAGCAAAGGTTTTTCAAAGGATGAAGAGAGAAAACTGCTTGAGATAATGGAGTTTTATTACGGAGAGTTTGTAAGGAAAGTTTCTCTTTCAAGGAATATGGAACTGAGTAAAGCTGAGGAAGTTTCAAAAGGGAGGGTCTGGACCGGAAAGCAGGCTCAAGAAAGGGGGCTTATAGATGAACTGGGTGGTATTAATACTGCAGTTAAAATCTCTAAAAAACTGGCAGGTATATTTGAGGATCAAAATTGTATTCTAAAATTTTATTCTGAACCAAGCGGCCTCCAGCTTTCTTCTTTGTTCAAGGCCGGAGTTTTTCTAAATACATTTAGCGAAATGATGGACAATTTATACTCTATGGAGCGTGAAAAAATTCTCACGCTTATGCCGTTTAATATTGATTTTAAGTGAATTTAGTAAAGCTTAAATTGTTTGTCCAGAATTAGATGGCTTAAATAACCGATTACAACCGGAGTGTAGTACTCGAGTCCTCCTACACGTAGTTCGGGTTTAATAATTGGTAATATTAAAAGAGGGGAGGGGATAATAAATGCGGCTGAGATCGAGTGTGTCCATCCTCTGTGCTTTCCAATAATGGGTAAAAGTGCGAAAAAACCAAGAAGTGCCGCTTCTTTAAAACGTCCTGAAATAAGAAAAATTCCATCCAGAATAATAAAAAATCCGTAGAATAATTTTTGTGCAAAACTACTTGTATCAATGTCAGGCCATATGGAGCCTAGTATACAAAGACCAAACCATATGAGAACATCATATGTGGGTTTGAAAGCAAAAAAAACAACGAGAATTAAAATATAAAGTATGAATGCAAAGAACCCGCCGGCTATATGTCCCTTATAAAGACTCATTCTTAACTTTTAGCGGAGTGGTTGTGAAAAAAAATTCAAGCCAGTCTATATATTTGGGATCTCTGCCCTGAACAATATCAAAGAACCTTGATTGAAGTTTCTTTGTTATGGGTCCAGGTTTACCTTGCCCGATCGTCCTTTTGTCGACTTCTCTGATAGGTGTGATTTCCGCTGCTGTCCCGGTAAAGAATGCTTCTTCAGCAATATAAAGCTCATCCCTTGTAAATCTCTCAGCCTCAAAATTGAGACCCTCTTCTTTTGCTATTTGTATCACGGCGTCTCTCGTAATACCTTCTAGTACTGAAGTTAGAGGTGGAGTTTTTAGAACGCCATTTCTGAAAATGAATATGTTCTCTCCACTACCTTCCGCAACATACCCTTCATTATCGAGCAAAATTGCTTCATCAAAACCAAGCGATGTAGCTTCAACCTTGGCCATTACTGAATTGACATAATTGCCGCTTATTTTGGCTTTTGTCATAAAAGAATTAACGCCCATTCTGGTAAGCGAAGATATCTTTGTAGTTATTCCTTTGGAAAGCGCGCCTTCTCCCAAATATGTTCCCCATGGGTATGCCGCTATTGCAAGTTCAATGGGATTATCTCCGGGGTGGAGTCCTATTTTCCCGCTACCTATATAAGCAATTGGCCTAATATACGCCGCATCAAGTTCATTAATACTAAGTAATTCTAGTATAGCTTTAGTGGTTTGTTCTTTTGTAAAAGGAATTTTAATGTTGGCTATATGTGCAGATGAATAAAGACGGTCTACATGCTCCTTTAGTCTGAATACTGCAGACCTGTTATCATCACATTTATACGCTCTTATACCTTCAAATACAGCTAGTCCGTAGTGCAGTGTATGGGTGAGAGTGTGAACATTAGCTTCATCCCACGGAACAAATTTACCGTTGAACCAGATTTTGTAGGGCATATTTGACATCCCCGTGACTCCTATAACATAGATACATTACACAATGTAAATAAAAAATAATCCTTTGTTTGAAGTGACTTGTCAAGTAAGGAGTCATAATTTCTTGACTCTCTAAGGTTTCTTTGAATAATAATACTAATGCCTATTGAACAAAGACTAGTACATGACCGAATTACAATCAAAAAGTATAGTAATAGAAGACTTTATGATTCGACTAACAAAAGATATGTAACTCTAGATAATATCGCTTCTCTTATCAGAGAAGGAAGCGAAATAAAAGTAATTGATTCTCAATCCGGAGAAGATATTTCAAAGGTGATTTTAATTCAGGTCATTCTCGAAAGTGAAAAGAACAAAGAGGACATACTGCCGGTTTCGTTCTTACACATGTTAATTAAATACGGCAATAAAGTTGCAAAGGACTTTTTTGAAAATTATTTCCTAATGATGTTTCAGCCTTATAATTATCTAAAAGATAACTATAGAGAAAATATACGTATGTGGCAGCAAATGGGCTTGTACCCGTCAGATTTGAATATGCCCCAGGACTTTGAAAAATTAAATTCTAAAGATATAGCCCCTTCTACTATAAAAGACGATTCTAAAAGTGATGAATTATACGATGCTCCCGTTGAGTATCGAGCAAGTGACGTCGAGTTATTAATGGAAAAGATGAGGGAGCTTGAAAAAAAAGTGAACTCTTTAGATGAAGAAAAGTAGTTTTAAATTGACTCTCTAGTATTATACCTCTTTAAAATTCCTTACTGTAATTCAACGCGGATAGCATCTACTGTATCCCCTGTTAACAGTTCACCTCTTGTTTCAATAGTTTGACCGACCAGGAGATTCTCGCAAAGTACCTCATCACCATTAGTCCTTTCAACGTCTGTAGAAGCTGTAACTTGAACAAGCACATCCGTTTCGTCACTGCCTTGTTTAGCCTCTACAATTAGTGTGCCGGTATTATCAGAGCAGTTGTTTTGGATTATGTCGCCCTCAAATGTAACGTCAGGGATTAGTTGGATCGAAACTAACATTACCGTTCTCAATCATTACATTGCCGAGATCTAAGCTTGCTGTTGGAAATACCGTTATTTGTGTTAATCCCAACGAGAGGTCACCATCAAAGTGAGAGTGTGCAGGTGGATGTACTAACCTGGGCGTTAGTGTTGACATTAACAGCCATTCTTCCACCACTTATAGAACACTGATTTTCTGGAAAGATATTTACAATAGAATTCCCCGCAGCATTTATCCCAAATTGGTTTGCCGACTCTATTGTAATAGTGTTGTCTATAGGATTTGAGGTCTGCCCTACTTCGACGAATGAATCATCAAGAGTTAAAATTGCATCTAGATCACTTGATATCACTATACTTTCGTCAGCTTGTAGAATAATAGATGCCGCAACTTGTGCTCTTATCCCTTCTCTACAGTCGGTTATCTTGATGCTCTTTACTTTGTAAGTTATTTGACTATTACCGGTAGCAAATATACAGTTTCCACCATTTGCCTCTATATTGAATTCCACTATGCTTTCATCGAATTCTAACTCTGTATTACCTGAGAGAGATAAGGTGTCTTGAAAGACCTGCCAGCGGTCGATCGTTATTAGGACAGGGTTTTGCTGCAGAGTAATGTCCATGATTGAGGTACTGTCATCCACGACTCTAATATTCGTTCTTTCCGCATCGAATGTATCGGATTCAAATGTTAAAGAAACTATTCCGCTTGATGACCGAAACTGTAACGTAAAGCTGCCCTCAATATCTGTAGTAGTTCTATCTAGACGGACGTTATCCTGGAAAGCACTAACAGTAGTCTCACCAAACTCAGAAGAGTTTACAATCGTACCTTCAATTATAATGTCCCCGCTACCACTGCCACCACCGCCACCACCACCTGTGCCTCCAAATTTGATATCGCATCCGCCAACTGTAAAGATTGAGATGAAAAATATAGAGATAATCATTCTAAATAGAAATTTCTTGTTTTTCGGGTTCATTATTCCTCCAATGGACAATTGCTGAGAGTTAATAAATATATTATACACATCAGTATCAGATTTTCATTAAATATTAAAGATTGGCCTATTCTTAAATGTCATGGTACATTGCATAATCCAAAATCTGCTCACGGCGAAATAAATGAACACTTTATCACATGTACTTTTTATAAATCATTCAATTAGAGACGGCGGCCCCGGCAAAAGCCTCTTTTATATTCTTAAGTACTTAGATAGAACCAAGATTACTCCATATGTATTGATCCCCAAGGATGAGGTTTTTTCGGAAAGGCTTAAGGTAGAGGGGATATATGAAAATATTATTCTTGATAAAAGGTTTCCTGAAAATTTAAAAAGGCCCCGCTTCGGAAAGAGCTTTCAAGAAGAGGGGGGTAACGGAGCTACATCCTATTATAATGGCTTGCTAAAATTTATATCCGTAATGCTTAACATTTTGGATATGCTTTCTTTGATTGTTACTTCTCCACTCTTACTAAGAAGAAATAATATAAAAGTGATATATTGTAACGGGAC
>PVMK01125398.1_pt1 | contig 24756 bp, 24 predicted proteins | sample 1853481 | NCBI WGS metagenome assembly PVMK01 (sample SAMN08533507, study PRJNA380276) | Marine sediment metagenome, whole genome shotgun sequencing project.
GGGAACAGACCGAAAAAACCTTTGGGGCGGGCCTGGCCCGCTCCAACAGGCTAAATCAGTCGGAAAGGTTCAGGCGATCGAGGATGCCTTCGAATTCGTCGGAATTGTTGTAGGCAATGATCAGCTTGCCCTTGCCGGAGGCCTGGTGCTGAATCCTGACGCGAGCGCCAAGGGTCTCGCCGAGGCGGTTTTGCAGGCTGAGAATGTCCGGGTCCACCCGGCGACTGCCTTTTTTCTTTTTGGACTGCTGCAACCGGCGCGCCAGGTTTTCGGTATCACGTACGGACAAGCGTTTTCGAACCACTTCTCGCGCCGCCTGCACCTGTAGGTCATCATCGAGCGACAGCAGGGCCCGGGCATGGCCCATCTCGATCAGGCGCATGTCGATCATGTCTTTCACTTCCTGCATCAACTCGAGCAGGCGCAGCAGGTTGGAAACGGCTGCGCGGGACCGCCCAACCGCGTCTGCGGCTTCCTGGTGCGTCATTTGGAAATCGTCGATCAGGCGGCGCAGGGCGGTGGCTTCCTCTAAGGGATTGAGATCCTCGCGCTGGATATTTTCGATCAACGCCATCGCAACTGAGTCTTCATCCGACACATCCCTCAGTACGGCTGGAATGTCGTCGATACCGGCAATCTGAGCGGCGCGCCAGCGCCGTTCGCCGGCAATCAGTTCGTATTGGTCGTCACCGATCGGGCGGACTACCACCGGCTGCACTACGCCCTGCGCCCGGATCGAATCAGCCAGCTCGGCCAATTTCTCTTCATCGAAAACCGATCGCGGCTGGTAGCGCCCGGGCCGGATTACGTCGAGCGGGAGGTAGTGCAGTTCATCACGGAATTCGCTCTGGACCTGCTTGAGTGTTGACTGACTGAGCATCGAGCTCAGATTGCGTCCAAGGACGGTTTTTTTTCTGCTAGTCATGTTCTAAACCATTCTAATGTTCTATGCCGTTTTATGGGCGATGTTACGTTTCTCGTGCCGGCGCAGCATCTCGCCGGCCAGCGCCACGTGCGCGACGGCGCCTTTGGAACGCGCGTCATAGAGCAACACCGGTAGACCGTAGCTGGGTGCTTCGGCCACGCGGATATTCCGCGGAATGAGCGTTCGGTAAACCCGGTCATCAAAATTCTCGATGAGCTGATCCGAGACAGCGGTTGCCAGGTTGTTACGACCATCGTACATGGTGCGTAGCAGGCCTTCGATTTCCAGGCCGGGATTGATGCTGCCGCGGATTTGCTCAACCGTATTCAAAAGCCCGGTCAAACCTTCCAGTGCGTAATACTCGCACTGTACCGGGATCAATACGCTGTGCGCCGCCGCCAGCGCGTTCAGGGTCAGCATGTTCAGCGACGGCGGGCAGTCGATGAAGATCCAGGTATATTTGTCCAGCAGTGGCTCCAGCGCCCTTTTCAGCGCGAATTCCCGCTTGTCCCGCTGCAACAGCGCGACCTCGGCCGCAGTCAGGTCACCGTTGGCTGGCAGCAAATCAAATGCCAGGCCCGCAGGTCGTAGAATGGTTTCGTCGACAGAGCGTTCTTCCAACAAAACCTCGCAGGTTGACATGTGCAAACGACGCGGATCGATCCCGCAACCGATGGTTGCATTGCCCTGTGGATCGAGATCAACGAGCAATACGGAAAACTTCATGCTGGCGAAGGCTGCGGCCAGGTTAACGCAGGTGGTGGTCTTACCGACACCACCCTTCTGATTTGCTATAGCGATGATTCGGGCGGGCATTGACGAGCTTCTGTTCATGCGATGACGGACATAATGACGAGGTGACGCTCCTCTTGCAATCCCGGCACCTCAAGTTTTTCGACCGAGTCGATACGAATCCACTTTGGTAAATCCTCGAGTTCGCCTTGCGGAAACCTGCCCTTCATCGCGAGCAGCCGTGACGGTGCGGCCGCCAGTTTGCGCGCAGCACGGGCGAAAGAAGCCAGGTTGGTGAAGGCCCGACTGATGATTGCATCGAAGTGGGTTGCTGTTGAATACGATTCCAGCCTTTCCTGAACAGGCGTCACGTTTTCCAGTCCCAGTTCACGACGGACATGGTTCAGAAAACGGATCTTCTTGCCGGAACTGTCCAACAAGGTAACCTCCAGGCCGGGCTTGGTAATGGCAAGTGGAACTCCGGGAAACCCGGCGCCGGTGCCTGCATCGAGAAGCCGCCTGTCCCTGATCCAGGGGGCGACAGACAGTGAATCCAGTAAATGCCGGGTAACCATTTGCGTTGGATCCTTTATGGCGGTGAGGTTGTAGGCTTTGTTCCAGCGCTCCAGCAGGGCCAGGTAAGAAAGCAGTGCCGCTTCCTGTTGCGGGTCCGGCGCCTGCCCGGTTAATTCGAGCAGGCCGGTGTGAAGCGCTTCCGCCGGGGATTGCGCGGACATAACAGCGATGGCTTTAGTTCAAGCCTGCTGAGCGCATTTGCGAAGCGACTTTGTTGGCGATGTCGCGGACGCCATCAGTGTGTTCAACATCCTTGGTAAAGGTGACAATCCGCCAAATGGGTTCTTCGGTTTCCATGTCGTAATAGCTGGATTCGACATAGGCGGTGGTTTTGAAATCAGCCCAGCCCGGGCCCTGGCGAATGGTATACACGTTGGTCATGCCGGTGAAGTACGGCGTACCCCAGCCATAGCCCATGCCGCTGCCCAGGAATTCCAGCCAGTAATCGGAACGCACATAACCCTCCGATTGCCCACCACCGGAGTAGAACATAACAATTATGCCATCCACGCCAGCTTGCCTGAGCAGGCCGGTTGCAACTTCGACGTCGATCTCACCGCGGATGCCGCCGCTCATTCCCGGCAAATTGGTGCTTGGTACCGCCGGCGTCCCCTTGTCGACAAGGATTCTTGCCATATCGATCTCAACCGCTTTACGCAGCAACGCTTCGGGCAGCACAGCGATTACGGCTACCTTGTCGGGCTTGTGCGTTACCGGCTCATCGGTTTTCCAACTGTCGACCACTTTGGTCTGCGCGCAGGCTGCGAGAAACAGCGGCGCCGCCAGCGCCAGCAGGGTGAAACGGCCAATCCGGTAAAGGTTTCGATGGGTCATAAGGCAATCCGCAGAAAACAATCAATCATCTTAACCCATGACCGGTTTGGCCGGAAGTCAGGAATTGGTCAGGGGTTCATTCAATCGAAAGATCAAGCTCTTCAGCTCGATGGCAAGCGACCCAGTCCCCGTTCTCCATGCGCCGTAACGCGGGTACGTCAGCCTCGCAGCCCTTTACCCGGTAGGGACAACGATTGTGAAATATGCAGCCTTTCGGACGATCGTACGGCGACGGCATATCACCGGTCAGCCAACTGTTCTGCCTGGCTGCGGCCGCCAGCCTGGGATCGGGGATCGGCACCGACTTCATCAGGGCGTTGGTGTAGGGATGCAGTGGGCGCCGGTACAATCTCGATTTTTCCGAGACTTCCATGGCCTGGCCCATGTACATCACCATCACCCGGTCACTGATGTGCCGGACCACCGACAGATCATGCGCAATAAAGATCAACGCCAGGCCCAGTTTTTTCTGCAAATCCTGCAGCAGGTTGATGATCTGCGCCTGGATCGATACATCCAGCGCGCTGACCGGTTCGTCGCAAACCAGTAGCCGGGGATTGAGCACCAGGGAGCGCGCGATACCGATACGCTGGCACTGCCCGCCGGAAAATTCATGGGGATAGCGGTTGATCTGGTTAGGCAGCAACCCCACCACTTTCATCATGCCGCGAGTCCGTTCTTCCACTTGCAGGCGCGCCATGTTCGGGTAAAACGTCCAGAGCGGTTCTGCAATGATGTCACCCGCTGTCATCCGTGGGTCAAGCGACGCCACCGGATCCTGGAATACAATCTGCAATTCTTTTCTTTTCTGGCGTAATTCTTCCTCGTCCAACCCGGTCAGTTCTTCACCCCGCCACATGACCCGTCCGCGGTCTGGCGTGATCAGGCCGAGTATCGCCCGCGCCAGCGTGGACTTACCGGAGCCGGATTCGCCGACTACGCCCAGTGTTTCACCCGGGTGCAGCTCGAAACTGATACCGTCTACGGCTCTGAGTTGCCGCTCGCGACGTTGCAGAAAACCGCCGGTGAAACTGGTGAACGTGACGGCCAGGTCCTGCACCCTGAGAACCGGATTGCTCATTCCACCTCCTCCACATCATTCTCCCGGGCAGCGATTTCTCCACCCTCCATGGGTAGAAAACAGCGGCTGGTGCGGCCGCCTTCAGCAATCCAGAGCGGGGGCCGTTCACAGCATTGCTCGGTAGCTTCACTACAGCGGTCCCTGAAATGGCAGCCCGAGGGCAGGTCCAGCAGGTTGGGCGGGTTGCCGGGGATGGCCTGCAGTTCATCATCCGTTGCGCGGTCCAACCGGGGTACCGAAGCCAGCAAGCCCCGCGTATAAGGATGCTGCGGGCGATAAAAAATATCATCCACGGATCCGGTTTCCACCGCCTCGCCGGCATACATCACGATGATGCGATCGGCGGTCTCGGCAACGACGGCCAGGTCATGGGTAATCAATATCAGCGCCATCCTGGTTTCTTTTCTGATCTCACTCACCAGTTCGGTAATCTGCGCCTGTACGGTTACATCCAGCGCCGTGCTGGGCTCGTCCGCAATCAACAGTTCCGGCTCACACAACAAGCCGATGGCGATCATGACCCGTTGCCGCATGCCGCCGGAGTATTCATGCGGATACTGCCGGATCCGCTCCTCCGGGTCCGGTATCCTGACCGCCCGCAGCATTTCGACTGCGTGCGCCCGCGCCTCATCCTTGCGCAGTCCCTGGTGATGCATGACAACTTCGATCATCTGTTTTTCGATGGTCAGGAACGGGTTCAGCGAAGTCATCGGATCCTGGAAGATCATGGCGATATGGCGGCCCCGGATGCCATTCAACTCCTTTGGCTTCATCTGCAACAGGTCCTTGTCCCGGAATAACGCCTCACCGCTTACGCGTCCGTTCTCCGCCAGCAGGCCCATGAAGGAGAGAACCAGTTGGCTCTTACCCGCGCCCGACTCACCAACAATAGCGAGTGTTTCACCTTCCCGGATTTCGAAATCCATGCCGTTGACTGCCTTCACCACGCCTTCACGCGTGTCCAAGCGCCCATCGAGATTGGAGCCCTTGAGCAAAGCCGGCACAAGCGGTCCTTGGGATCGAGCGCATCGCGCATGCCGTCACCGATGTAATTGAAACAATACAAGGTAACCGTCAGGAAAGCGGCGGGGAACACGAGGGTCCACGGAGCCGACTCCATGTCCTGTGCGCCGTCATTCACCAGCGCGCCCCATGAACTCATGGGTTCCTGTACGCCCAGGCCGAGGAAACTGAGGAAAGATTCGACCAGGATTACCTGCGGTATGGTCAGCGTCACGTAGACCATCACCACTCCGAGCAGGTTGGGGATGATGTGGCGCCGGATGATGGCCTGGTGGTCTACTCCGCAGGCCTGGCGGCTTCTACGAATTCGGTGTTTTTGAGGCTCAGGGTCTGACCGCGCACGATCCTGGCCATGTCCAGCCAGTTCACCGCTCCAATGGCGACAAATATCAGCACGATATGGCGCCCGAAAACTACCATCAGCAGGATTACGAAAAACATGAAAGGCAAGGCGTAGATGATATCCACAATCCGCATCATGACGCGGTCAGTCATTCCCCCGTAATAACCTGCTACGGCCCCGTAAGTTACACCAATAGCGAGACTCACCAGGGTGGCGGCCAGGCCGACCAGCAAAGATATTCTGCCCCCTTCCAGGGTCCGCACAAGAATGTCGCGGCCCACTGCATCAGTCCCAAACCAGTGCCCTGTCTCCAGGCTGGGTGGGGAAGAGGTGTTGTCCCAATCGGTGAAGTCCCCTTCCCAGGGCAACATCATCGGTCCGAACACGACCAGTAACACCATGATGGTCATGATCACGCCGCTGACCACCGCCGCACGATTTTTCAACAGGCGGTGCCAGGCATCAACCCACAGCGAACGCCCACGGATATCCTGTTCGACGAACGCCGCTGCGAAGGGGTCGTCTACCGACAGGTCGGCGGACTTGCTTTCAACTTTGCTGTTCATTGCGCCTCGTCATAACGGATCCTGGGGTTCAACCAGGCATACAGAAGATCGACAATGAAGTTCAGCACCACTATCACCACGCCGTAGAAAATCACCACGCCCATCACCAGGGTATAGTCACGGTTCAGCGCCCCCTGCACGAAATAACTACCCAGGCCGGGAATGGAATAAATACGTTCAATGACCACTGAGCCGGTAATCAGGGCCGCGATCGCCGGGCCCATATAGGAAATCACCGGCAAAATAGCGGGTTTCAGCGCATGTCTTCGAATGACCAGCCATTCGGGTAACCCCTTGGCGCGTGCCGTGCGGATGTAGTTGCTGTGCAGCACTTCGATCATGCTGCCACGGGTCAGGCGGGCAATGTAGGCGATCAACGGCAGCGCCAGCGTGATAACCGGCAAAACCATCCGCTGCCATGACCAGTCCCAGCCGCCGGCCGGCAACCAGCCAGCATAAACAGCGACCACCAGGATCAACAGCGGCGCCACCACGAAATTGGGGATGGATATGCCAAGCATTGCTACCCCCATCACGGAGTAGTCAACGGCAGAATTCTGTCTTAATGCCGCGATGGTTCCGATCGAGACACCGAGAATAAATGCCAACAACATCGCCAGGCCACCGATCGTGGCGGAGACCGGGAAACCGCGGGCGATCAATTCGTTGACGGTCCAGTCCTTGTACTGGAAGGATGGACCAAAATCTCCTGATATGATCTGGCCCAGGTAACGAAAATACTGCTGTAACAGCGGCTCATCCAGGTGGTAAGTAGCGTCCAGGTTCGCGCGAATTTCCGGCGGCAGCACTTTTTCACCGTCGAAAGGCCCACCCGGTGCCATGCGGATCAGGAAAAAGGCGATCGTGATCAGGACCAGCAGTGTAGGTATCAGGCCCAGCAGGCGCAGGGCGGCGTGGCGCAGAACTCCTTCCTGCCTCACTACTGCTCTCCTACCGCTTGTGTATCGTGCGATTTCAGCTTGAACATGTTGCGGGTCGGGTGATGGTCCATCACGTTATTGTGCCAGCCCCTGAGGTGCGGATTGACCAGGCGCTTGGTCACGTAAGTAAAGATGGGAATGATGACATGGTCGGACATCAGCACCCGTTCGGCCTCGAACATCAAGCGCTCCCGGCGAGCCCTGACACGCTCGGTGCCGACCTCATCCAACAAGGCGTCGAACGTGCTATTGCTGTATCCGTAATCATTCCTGCCATGCCCCGTGCGAAACAACTCGAGAAAACTGTAAGGGTCATTGTAATCGCTAATCCAGCCGGCCCTGAACACCTGGGTGATTACTTTCTGCTCCCGGTTTTGCAGGAACACCCTGAATTCTTCATTCACCAGGGTCACATTCACGCCCAGCGCCTGTTTCCACATCGAGGCAATCGCCAGGGCTATTTTCTTGTCGTTGTCACTCGTGTTGTAGCGTATCTCGATACGCAGCGGCCGCTCCTGGGAGTAACCGGCTTGCTCATAAAGCCTGCGGGCTTCGTGGTCTCTTTCCTCCTGGGCCCAGTCCGCGTACTCCGGCGAAAATGGAACATATCCGTCGATACCCGGCGGTACCAGTGCAAAAGAAGGCTGTTCACCAAACTGTGTCACCTTGTCGGTAATGATCTGCCGGTCAATAGCCAGGATCAGCGCCATTCTCAAGGATGGATTGTCGATAAAGGGTTCCTGAGTGAGGTTGAACCCGAAAAAGTATGATCCCATCCAGGGACTGATAACCAGTTCATCCGGATAATGCCGCAGCAGCCATTTAAACTGGATATTCGGTACTTCATTGGTCCAGTCGAGTTCTCCGGATCGAAACTGCTTGACCTCGGCCGACCGGTCTTCGGTCGGAATGTAATGCACGCGCTCGATCAGGGTCAATTCAGCTTCACGAAAATTGGGGTTTTTCTGTAGTTCAATACCAACCCTGGGGGTCCAGCCCTTAAGCACGTATGCCCCGTTGGATACGAGCTTGTCCGGTTTTGCAAACCGGTTACCAAACTCTTCCAGGTTGTTGCGGTTGACCGGGTACGCCACCGGGCTTGCCAACAGACCCAGGAAATACGGTGTAGGACCGGTCAACGTGATCTGCATGCTGAACTCATCCAACAGCGAAATCCCAAGTTCCTCGACCGGCAATTCACCGGCCAGCACCTCGCGTGCATTCTGGATCGGCAACAGCGTTCTGGCCGCACTCGAGGCCGTCTCCGGGTTCAATGCACGCTGCAGGCTGTAAACGAAATCCCCAGCAGTCAACGGCTCGCCATTGGACCAGGTCAAATCCCGGCGCAGGTAAAACGTATAAGTTCTGGCGTCCCGTGAAATGTTCCAGCGCAAGGCCGCGCCGGGAATAAGGTCACCTTCCGCTGACTCTGTGGTCAGGCCTTCAAACAGGTCACGCAGGATGTGTGAGGCAGGCACACCTTGCGCCAGGTGTGGATCGAGTGTTTCAGGCTCTCCACCGTTCCCCCGGTAGACAACCTGCTCCCCGGCAAGAACAGAGGGGTCAGGCCGCCCATCTTCGATCAGGAGTAGCTCAACAGGACGCGAACGCTGTTCCAATGGCCTGCCGAAATCTCCTTCATGGTCACTGCAAGCGGCGACCCCGAGCAGAGTGCAGGCCAGAAACATTCTTGTTGCAATTAATGGCGTCAAAGGTTCTCCGAATCCACACCCAGGTACCTGGACAGGTGAATATCCCGCACGTTGTCCACGAAGCCGGTAATTCGCGGCCGGACGAGATGGCGTGAAACATAATAATAAAGCGGTATCACCGGCATGTCCTTCATTAACCGAGCCTCAGCCTGCTGCAGAAGTTCCATTCTCGCACTCCCGGAGGATATTTCAGCAGATTTCATCAACATATTGAAATCAACATTTTCATAAAACGTGTTGTTAAGAAGACTTCCACCGATAAACAGGTCCAGAAAGCTGGCCGGATCCGCATAGTCGGCAATCCAGCCTCCGCGAAAGACCTCGGTGACAACCCCCAGTCTCCTGTTATTGACGAACACCTTCCACTCTTCGTGGACCAGTTGGACATTAACACCCAGCACCTGCTTCCACATGGCGGATACGGCTACAGCGACACGCCGGTGCACACCGGAAGTATTGTAACGAAGCTCCAGCAACAGGGGCTCATGCGTTCCGAATCCTGCTTGCTCAAACAGTCGCACGGCTTCTGCCTCACGCTCCACCTGGCTCAATCGTGAGGACTCCATCTGCGCGGGCTGATAGCCGCTGATACCCGGCGGCACCACGCTCCAGCCAGGCAGCTCACCGGCGCCAAGCACCGTTTTGGCCAGGATCTCCCGATTAATGGCCAACGCAAGCGCCTGCCTCAGTTCCGGTGAATGACCCAGTATCGGGTGCTTGAAGTTATACCCCAGCCAGAATGTTCCCAGGTAGGGGTAGACCCTCAGATCAGCGGCCAGGTTTTCCCTGAGCCACCCAAATCGTCCTGCCGGAATTGTCTCGGTAGCATCGAGCTCCCCGGCCCGGTAGCGTGAAAGCTCGGCGGAAGGTTCCTCGATCGGAAAATACTCGACAGAATCAAAGTACACCGTATCCACGGCATGGAATCCGGGGTTGCGCTGGAGTTTGATACTGGCCCGTGGCATCCAGTCGTGCAGCAGGAACGGGCCGTTCACCGGCCCATGCAGCGGATCGTCCATCGCCGTTGAATGAAGTGGATAACTCACGGGATGAGCCAGTATTTCCAAAATCCAGGGTGCTGGTTCATTCAGTGAAATCTCCAATATGCCTGGCTCCACGGCAGTGATTCCAAGCGTTTCAACTTTCTCCGCGCCCTTGAGAATCTTGTCGGCGTTGTAAACGTCTTTGAGCAGACTTGCCGTTGCGGCTACTGTTTCAGGCGTAAATGCGCGCTGCCATGCCCGCACAAAATCCCCGGCCGTGACCGGATCTCCATTGGACCACCGGGCATCCGGGCGTAAAGAAAACCGGTATCGTTTGCCGCCGTCCAGTACCTGCCAGGATTCGGCCTGCCCGGGAACCAGTTCGCCGCGTTCATCAAACGTCACCAGACCCTCCCGGATATCCCGCAACAGGTTGATTGCGGTGAGTCCCTGGGCCTGGTGGATGTGCAGGGAGTCCGGCTCGGGGCCAAGACCGCGCCGCAACTCAGAAGCAAGCATATTTTGACCCGGAAGTAGCAGTATCATGCCTGTAAAAATGGTTGCGCGAAGGCGCCTGGTGAGGAGATTCATATAGCGATCCAGCCTGTTTCGTCCATGTTCCTGCGTGTATTCTAGTGTAGTGTAGCGAACACTGTGTCTTTCCGGCACGGAACGGAGTATTGCTTTGACAGACGCGGATAACAACACCGTTGAAACCAGGGAAGACCTGGTTGCTTATCTCGCAAGCGGCTGCAAGCCGGAAGCGCAGTGGATGCTGGGCACGGAGCACGAGAAGTTCGGTTACACGCTGAATGACCTGCGTCCCTTGCCCTATTCGGGCAACAGTGGAATCAAAGCTATCCTGGCCGGCCTGGCCGATGAATTTGACTGGCGCCCGGTGCTGGAAGATGGCTTGCCAATTGCCCTGTTGGATGACACCGGCGCATCCATTACGCTGGAACCGGGCGGGCAACTGGAACTGTCCGGCGCGGTACTCGACAACATCCATCAGACCTGCACCGAGGTGAATACCCATCTGAAACAGGTCAGGGCTGTATCCGAACCGCTGGGGGCCGCTTTCCTGGGTATGGGATTCCAACCCAAGTGGCGTCTGGAGGACATGGAATGGATGCCCAAGGCCCGCTACCGCATCATGCGGGAGTACATGGACAAGGTGGGTACATTAGGCCAGGACATGATGGCCCGCACCTGCACCGTTCAGGTCAACCTGGATTTTGCTTCGGAAGCGGATATGGTGCGGAAATTCCGTACATCATTGGCGCTGCAGCCTATTGCTACAGCCCTGTTCGCCAATTCACCCTTTACCGATGGAAAGCCCAACGGCTACTTCAGCTACCGTTCCCGCGTCTGGGAGGATACGGACCCGGATCGCACGGGCATGCTGCCTTTCGTTTTTGATGGCGACATGGGTTTCGAAAAGTACACCGATTACATGCTGAACGTACCGATGTATTTCGTCTACCGTGACGGTGAATATATAAATGCAACCGGCCAGTCCTTCCGCGACTTCCTCAATGGTGAGTTACCCGCTCTACCCGGCGAAAAACCAACGCTGAAAGACTGGGAAGACCATTTGACCACGGCTTTTCCTGAAGTCAGGCTCAAGCGCTTTCTTGAAATGCGGGGCGCGGACGGCGGCCCCTGGGCGCGGCTTTGTGCCTTACCGGCGATCTGGGTTGGCCTGCTCTACCATCAACCTTCGCTGGATGCGGCCTGGGATATCGCCCGCGACTGGAGTATGGAGGAACGGCTTAAACTACGCGAAGAAGTGCCCCGGCTCGGTCTGCAGGCCACAATCCGTGGCCGGACAGTGCGGGACATTGCGTTTGAAGTGATTGAATTGGCGAATGCAGGATTGGCCGCCCGTAACCGGTTCAATGCGGCCGGAGACAACGAGACCGGTTTCCTTGCGCCACTGCAGGATGTGGCTGAAAAAAATGAAACACCCGCCGAACGAAAACTGAAGCTTTATCACGGCGAGTGGGGTAAATCGGTTGATCCGGTGTTTTTCGAGTGTTCTTATTGAGCACAATCTCCGATGCGTTTGCCTTCCCAGCTCATGGTCATCTCCATGGTCTGGCCCTGGAAAGACATTGTCACCAGGCCCTTGCCGGTAACGCTGTCACCGCTGGAAGTCGCCTCCCATTCACCGTGTGAGGTTCCTCCTTCAACCGGGCAGTCGAACGACCATTTCATCGTGTTTCCATCAATCTGAGCCATCTCGAATTCACAGTTGGGATCCATCCCCTCACCGCCCATATCATCCATTGAAATCTCGGATTCCCTAATGCATTCAGTCGTGCTCGTCACGCGCGGCTGAGGCAACATGGGCATGGTCATCGTAGAACTCATCTCCCACATTCCTGGCTCGACCGGGATACCCTCTGCCCAGGCGGCCGGAATTGTAACAAACAGAATTCCCAGGACTATACTGGCTTTGATCATCATGTGTTTTCCTTATCAGAATGGAAGTTTGAGGTCCGGATTGACATTAAGCATTTTGGAGCGGAAACTGGCCTTGATTCGGATCAGGGCTTCTTCTGTTTCAGCGTCAAATCGGACCACCAGAATGGGCGTTGTATTTGATGCACGCACCAGGCCCCAGCCATCGTCGAAATCAGCCCGCAGTCCATCAATGGTATTGATTTGGGCGCCATCAAATTGTGCTGTGGCCTTGAATGCCTCGACGAAATCATGATTCTCACCCTCCTTCATCTGCACTTTCAGTTCCGGTGTGCTGAAGCTGGTCGGGAGCGCATTCAAGATAGCTTCCGGCGGGGTCTCGGTACTGCCGAGTATTTCGAGTAGCCGTGCTGCAGCGTAAATACCATCATCCACGCCATACCAGCGCTCGCCGAAAAAGAAATGCCCGCTCATTTCTCCTGCGAAAGGCGAGCCAATTTCTTTCATTCTTGCCTTGATCAATGAGTGCCCTGTCTTGTACATCACAGGATTTCCGCCAGCTTCCCGGATTACTTTGGGCAGGTGACTGGTACATTTCACATCGTAAATAATGGTTGCGCCCGGATTGCGGTCCAGGACATCCAGGGCCAGCAACATCATGACCCGGTCCGGATAAATGATGTTGCCCGCCAGTGTCACCACGCCGATTCGGTCAGCGTCACCATCGAAAGCCACGCCAAGGTCTGCATCCATCAGCCGCACCGACTCGATCAGGTCCACCAGGTTTTCAGGCTCACTGGGGTCAGGGTGGTGGTTTGGAAAGGTGCCGTCAACTTCGTCAAACAGCGGCAAAACCTCAACTCCGATCGCCCGCAGTGTTTCCGCCGCACACACACCGCCAATGCCGTTACCGCAATCAATCACGATTTTCAGATCACGCTCTACCTTGATGTCACTGGCTATTCGCTGGATATAATCCGGAACGACGTTCTGCTGTGTTACCGAACCCTGGCCGACACGCAGATCACTGGCTTTGATGCGCTGATAAAGATTGCTGATCTCCTCACCGTGCAGGGTGTCACCACCAATCATGATCTTGAAGCCATTGTAGTCAGGCGGGTTGTGGCTGCCAGTGATCATGACACCCGATCCGGCGCCTTTTTCAAAGGCGGCGTAGTACAGGACCCCGGTCGGAACCGCGCCGATATCCAGCACATCACAGCCGGTAGACAGGATACCTTCAATCATGCCTTTCATCAGGTAAGGACCGGACAGGCGTCCGTCACGAGCCACCACGACCGGACCCGCATTTCGTTCCTGGGCAAGGGTTCCGACCGCCTGTCCAACATTTTTGGCAATACCTGAATCCAGTGTCTTATCGATCACACCACGAATATCGTATGCGCGGAATATCTCCGGGGTGAGCTCAACGGGCGAGTGCTCCGCCTCCTTCAGTTTGCGTCTTTCAGCAATGTCATAATGAAGCCTCATACGCGGCGGGTCCGGACTATCCTGTGCCGGCGCCTCAGCGGTGGCTCTTACATCCTGCGGTGAAGGTTCCACCTGCTCTGCTTCAGGCTCTGCAGACGGGGCTGGCGCCGTGGCAGTTTCAAACTGTGAGTCCACTGAATCCGGCTGTGGTGCGGGCTTCACCGCGACGGATTTGACCTTTGCCTGCCCGATCTTGCGTTCCTTCTCCCACTTGCGGTTAATTGTGTAAAGCACAATGGCGCCACCAAGGCACAACAGGCCTGCAAGTATCATTAGCAGTGTCGTTCCTTCGCCAAGTATTCCCACGTGTTGCCTGAGTGGAAATTCAATCCGGAATAAAGTGCCCGGCACAGCAATCCTGTCCGGTAATTCACTTTGTTCGCTTACATCGCCCCATTCACGGATCTGGCTCAGCGTCTGCCTTCCGTTGTATTGCGTGAGCCGGATGAACCCGAGTGATGAATAGGCTGGGTTGAAACCGGATAACAGGTATTCCTGATCCAGTTCGACGACCATCACGCCGACGACTTCCTCTCCTGAATTTATGACCGTTGAATCAAACAGCCTGGGGGGTTGCAGGACCTGGTGAATCTGCATCAACCCTTTATTGCTTTCCAGCGTGGACAAGATCATGTCAAAAAGGGCGAAACCGTTTGGCCCGAGATCGGCTGGGTTTATCCCGGACAAATCCGTGCTGAAAACACGTACATCCGAGATCTGGTTAATGCGCCCATTCAGGTATGCAGAAAGGTCGCTGGCGGTTTCCGGTTTTTCAAGTGCACGAACTGCCAGGGCCTGTACCTGCTCATCGGCCATTACCCGTTTCAGGGCCTGCATGGGTTGCATCAAGGCCTCCACAGCTTGCTGGCCTTCAATCACGTTCCTGGAAACCACTCCGCCAGAACGCATGTCACTAAAAGCCAGCCACACAGCCAGGACCGGCACCAGGATGCCGAACAGTCCCAGCGCATAAATCAGTCGCTTATCGACGCGTTTTTTGGTCGAGATGTGGGCAGATTCTTTCAGTTTTTCCATCAAATCCATGATTACAATTCCTTAACTGTGTCCCGTGTGCCCAAATCCACCGCCACCCCGGTCGGAGGAATCAAAGTCCTCTACAAGTTCCCAGCGAGTCTGAACCACGGGTAGAAAAACCATTTGTGCGATTCGTGCTCCGGGTTCCACCACAAATCCGGAATCAGAACGATTCCAGCACGAAACATAGACTTGCCCCTGGTAATCGCTGTCGATCAGGCCAACAAGGTTACCGAGCACGATGCCGTGCTTATGGCCCAGACCGGAGCGCGGGAGAATCACCGCGGCCAGGCCGGAATCTTCCATGTGCATGGCAAACCCGGCCGGAATGAGCCGGGTTTCTCCGGGCGAGATCGTCGTAGTTTCATCGAGACAGGCCCGCAGGTCCATCCCGGCCGAACCGGCCGTTGCGTAATCCGGTAGTGGAAACTCAGTTCCCAGACGCGGGTCTAGTATTTTTATCTGAACAGGTTTCAATGCCTTCAATTCCCTTGAGCCGTGCGGCCACTTCTTCGATCAGAAGCCCCGCAAGCTGCTGCTTGCTTCCTTTGCCCAGATGTTTTTCACCATCCGGGGTCAATATCAGGATTTCATTATTTTCACTTTCAAAACCGGAGTTGTCCTGCCCAACCCGATTAGCGGCAATCATATCAAGCCTTTTGCGTGAAAGCTTCTCGAACGCATGTTCTTTAAGCTTCTCGGTCTCCGCTGCAAAGCCAATAGTGAACGGTCCATTTTCCAATGCGGCCACTTCGGCAACAATATCCGGCGTACTGACCAGGTCCAGTTTTTGCCTGGGCAGGCCTTTTTTGATTTTCTGCTCGGCCGGGCGGGCCGGTGTGTAATCCGCTACTGCAGCGACCGCAATAAAAATGTGGGCTGAAGATGCAAGCTGTACTGCGGCATCGCGCATTTCACCAGCGCTGCGAACATCCGTGCGCCGGACGCCCACCGGAGTGTCCAGCTTCACCGGACCTGCCACCAGGCTGACATCCGCCCCCGCTGCCGCAGCGGCCGCCGCCACCGCAAAACCCATTTTGCCGGAAGACCGGTTTCCAATGTACCGTACCGGATCTATGTCCTCGAAAGTCGGCCCTGCTGTCACCACCACGCGCTTGCCTTCCAGGTTGCCGGGAACGGCCAGCGCCAGTTCTGCCACCAGGTCCGCCGGTTCCATCATCCTTCCAGGCCCGGTCTCACCGCATGCCTGGCTTCCACTCACCGGACCAGCCAGTCGAATACCGCGCTCCCGCAGCAAGGCGCAATTAGCCTGCGTAGCCACATTCAACCACATTTGCTGATTCATCGCCGGCGCCAGCAGCAGGGGCGCCAAGGTAGCCAGGCAAATAGTTGAGAGCAGATCGTCTGCCACACCGTGAGCCAAGCGGGCGATGAAGTTGGCTGTAGCAGGTGCGATCAGAACCTGGTCTGCCCAGCGCGCGAGTTCGATGTGTCCCATACCGGCTTCGGCGGCTTCGTCCAGAAGCGTAGTGTGAACCGGATTGCCAGAAACCGCCTGGAAGGTAAGTTGCGTTACAAATGACTGCGCGCTTTTGGTCATTACCACCCTGACCTCCGCGCCCGCATCACGCAGGCGCCGGACCAACTCTGCCGATTTATACACGGCAATCCCGCCGGTCACGCCCAGTAGTATCCGTTTGCTACCCATCTTTTTCCGCTCCAAATACTCTTAATTCAAGTCAATAGCTTACATCCACTCAGGGGTTTTTTCCGTAACTGATCATATCCACTCCAGTCACAATGGTGCCATGAGCAAAGTCATGCCAAGGGAAAAACTGGCTTCCGGGGGAATCGCTTCACTGGATGACGTAGAACTGCTGGCCATACTACTGGGAACCGGCGCGGCCCGGCTTTCAGTCATCGAACTGTCTGAAAGCCTGCTGGATGCTTTCGGAGGACTGCGCGGCCTGCTGCAGGCGCCCCGCGACACGCTGGAGAAACAGCAAGGCCTGGGTCCGGCTAAAACCGCCAAGCTGCTCGCCGTGCTGGAATTGTCCAGGCGCTATCTTGACGAAAGGCTGATGCGCAGCAATCCGCTGGAAAGCCCGGATGTGACCGAGCAATATCTCAAAACGGCGCTCCGGGACTGTAGCAATGAAGTGTTTGCCTGCCTGTTCCTCGATACGCGCCACCGTGTCATTGCGTATGAAGAGTTGTTTCATGGCACAATTGACGGCGCAACGGTTTATCCGCGGGTGGTTGCCGAGAAAGCATTACAGCACGGCGCCGCAGCGCTTATCGTGGCGCATAATCACCCATCCGGCGTCAGTGAGCCCAGCCTGGCGGACCAGGCCATCACGCGCCGCCTCAAAGACGCATTAGCCCTGCTGGATATCAGGTTGCTGGACCACTTCGTGGTCGGCGAGGGGACACCGGTTTCGATGGCGGCCAGGGGCTTGCTATAAATCACCCTCAACAGGGGCCGGGCCACAGAAAGCTTGCATGATCAGGTAGAGTGCGGTATAAAGTGCGGCTGAATTTTTGAACGTCTGAATGGGAATTTCCATGTCACGAGTTTGCCAGGTCACCGGAAAAAGACCTATAACCGGAAACAATGTGTCGCACTCTAATGCCAAGAGTAAGCGGCGTTTTCTGCCCAACCTCCACCGCCACCGTTTCTGGGTGGAAAGTGAGAACCGCTGGGTGAAACTTCGCGTATCCACCAAGGGTCTGCGCACCATCGACAAGAAAGGCATCGATGTTGTGCTGTCAGACCTGCGGGCACGCGGCGAAAAGGTATAAAGGAGGATTTGAACAATGGCCAAGAGCGGAAGAGATAAGATTCGCCTGAATTCCTCTGCGGGCACCGGTCACTTTTACACGACCGATAAAAACAAGAAAAACACCCCGAAAAAAATGGAAATCAAAAAGTATGACCCCGTCGTGCGCAAGCACGTCATGTACAAAGAAGGCAAAATCAAGTAAACGATGTTGCTTCACACCTTTGTAAAAACCCGCCTTCACGGCGGGTTTTTTTTGCCTGAGATGATGAGGGGTTTGAGCGTTGCCTGAGCTGCCTGAGGTTGAAACTACCCTCCGGGGAATAGAGCCCGCTTTAACCGGCCGGACGATCACCGAAGTCATCGTCCGCAATGCCAGCCTGCGCTGGCCCGTACCGGATGAGGTAGGCCAGGCCCGCGGACGCCGTGTCTCGCGCTGTTGGCGCCGGGCCAAATACCTGCTGATCGAATTGGCTCGCGCTGAGTCTGATACCGTTTCAGCAGGGGGCGGCCTGCTGATCCACCTCGGAATGTCGGGCTCCCTGCGGATCTGCGAAGCGGATGATGCGCCGCGCAAACACGATCACGTGGATATTGTGCTGGAGAACGGGAAGTGCATCCGTTTCAACGACCCCCGCAGGTTCGGCGTCTTTTCCTGGTGGGAGCCGCCGGCAGAGGGGCACAAACTTCTCCGTGACCTGGGTCCTGAGCCCCTGTCCGATGCGTTCTCAGGCATGCAGCTGTGGCAGAGGTCCCGCGGACGTAAAGGCGCAGTAAAAAACTTCATCATGGATGGAAAAATCGTGGTCGGCGTGGGCAACATCTATGCTTCAGAAGCGCTGTACATGGCGGGGATACACCCGATGCGAGCCGCCGGCCGGGTATCCCGGGCGCGCTACGAGGCGCTTGCCGCAGCTATCCGGGACGTGTTACGCCGCGCCATCGCGCACGGTGGAACGACCTTGCGTGATTTTGTGAATTCAGACGGTAACCCTGGCTATTTTGCCCAGGAATTGCTGGTTTACGAGAGGGAAGGTTTACCCTGTTTTCAGTGCCGGGCGCCTATTCGGCGCAAGGTGATCGGTCAGCGCTCCAGCTATTACTGCCCACGCTGCCAGCGATGATTTATCGCGAATGAATTCGCTCCTACAAATGGACTGCGATTCAATTTTCGTAGGAGCGAATTCATTCGCGATCGCGGACGCGCAATGTATTAACCGCCGCCGGACTCGCGCTCGATCTGTTCGTTCTTTTTCTCCAGCGCGTCCAGGTACTGCTGTTCCACCTTCTCGGCTTTCCTCAAAGGCTCAAGCTGCGGGCCGATGAAAGTATCCTCAATCGCTGGCGTCGGTTGTTCCGGCCAGAATTTAAAAACAAGCAAAACAATGATGAGCAAAACGATGAGGGCGCGCATGGCGTTTATTCTAGCAGTTTCTCCTGGCAGTCCTTTTCTGAACCCGCCGGATTTTCCAGCGTGTCAATTACTTTAATCTGTTTACCGGCAAAAAATATATCCTTGAATTCTTTCCTGCTCACTGAAACATAACGTTCATTGCCGCCGATTTCCACCTGTGATCCCTCGCGCATGGCATAGCCTTGATCATCGACACGAACCACCATGGTGGCCTTCTTTCCGGTGTGACATATGGTTTTCAGTTCCTCGAGCTGGTCGCCCCAGGCCAGCAAGTAGCGGCTGCCTTCAAACAGTTCGCCCTGGAAATCAGTCCGCAAGCCAAAGCAGAGTACAGGGATACTCAGCCGGTCAACAACTTCGGTCAGCTGGAATACCTGGTCCCTGGTCAGGAACTGAGCTTCATCCACCAGTACGCAGTGGACATTCTGATCTGAGAGGCCCGTTTGTACACTCTCAAACAGATCGCTGTCCCGGGTGAACGCAACCGCATCGGACTGCAGGCCTATCCGCGACTTGATCACGCCGACTGCAAAACGATCATCCAGCGCCGGGGTGAACAGAACCGGGTTCATGCCGCGCTCGCGGTAGTTGTGAGCCGATTGCAGCAATAGGGTGGTTTTGCCGGCATTCATGGCCGAATAATAGAAATAGAGTTTAGCCATGGTCCTCTTTGCCGTTGCCGATGAACTGATGAATCAGAGACAGCGCTGCCGATCTTTGTGTGAGCGCCAGCAATACGAGCAGGTCGCCCGGTCTTGCCCTGCTCAGGGCCTGGGCCGTTGCTTCCCGGGGTCCCGGGAAAATTTCAATAACATTATCCGGGATGCCGGACTTCAGGGCCTGGGTCCTGATCAACTCCGGCACTTCGAACGGCTCGCGACCCCGCTCATAGCCCGGCAACTCGGTCACCAACAACTGACCTGGATTGATGCTGCACGCCGCTTTAACGAGGGCTGCGATATCCGCGTCCAGCCGGTCTCCTGCCTGGCCCATCAACAGTATCACTCTCTTGGCGGGCACTTGCCTGACCGCATCAGCCAGGGCTTTCATACCGTGCTCGTTATGTGCAAAGTCCACCAGGATACGGATGATTCCATCGTCTACATGGTGTTCAAACCAGTTACCGCGGCCGGGGTTATCATGCTCATCGCCGCGGAATACCGCCAGACCTTTTCGAATGGCGTGATCATCGATACCCAGGGCCAGGGCAACACACATCGCGACCAGCGCATTGCTGATGTTGTATCTCACGATACCACCCAGTGCAGCCGGTATTTCCGCCACCGGCGTCACGCGGCGCCGATTGGAGCCCTCAGCAGCCACCAGCCAGCCTTCCTCCAGGAAACAGCTTGTTCCCCCGCGATCCATTGATCTCAAAATCTGCGGATTGTCCGGGTCCAGGCTGAACCAGGCAATCTGGTTGTCCAGCGTTGCGGCAAATTCAACCACGCCCTCGTCATCGGCATTCAGTACCAGCGGGGCATCACCCCTCAGCGCCCGGCGAACGATGAACTTGGTGGAAATCAGTTCCGGCACCGTATTGATGCCATATTCGCCAAGATGGTCGGCTGCAACATTGGTCACTACGGCCACGTTGGCACGCCCGACCCCCAGTCCACGGCGCAACCGGCCGCCGCGCGCTACTTCCAAAACGGCCATCTCCACATCGCCCTGGCGCATCAGCATGCGCGCCCCGCCAGTGCCGGAATAATCCCCGGTATCAATCATCCGTTCGCCCACGCGGATAAAATCCGTGGACGTCAGGCCAGCATTGAACCCGGCTGCTGCCATGATGGCCGCTGTCATGCGTACCGTGGTCGACTTGCCATTGGTTCCCGTGACCAGTGCCAGGGGAATGGATCCGATACTGCCCCAATCGATTTCTCCGGGCGCGGGTAATGCATCCGGTTTCCAGATGCGCACTGTCTTGCCATACCCGATGGAAACTTCGTCGTCATCCCAGAGGAAGGGAACATCGTATTTGTGCGCTGCTGCCTGTAAGGCCAGCAAGGCCGGATTTCGTTCTTCGTCGAACAGGCGGGTAAGCCTTGGAACTTCTTCACCCGGATCAGGAGCCTCACCTTCACCGCAAGCGGCCACAGCGCTGGCCCACGCCAGTTCATTCAGCTCACACATCGAATACAGCACATCGATCGGCGCTGAAATCAACAGGCTGGCGCCACCTTCGAAGATACGGTAAACGGTTTTCTCGTCGGCATAGCCGACCGGGTCCAGCCATTCCCTGGCTGCCCTTTCCCAGGCATGGATTACCGGCTCCCAGGAACCGTCGATAGCAACGTCAATGATGGCGCTGGGGCGATCCCAGTAGAGGTTGGCCCCGGTCAGCCGCCTGCTGTCTGTCAGTTCCAGGTGCATCTGGCTAATCTGATTCCTCATCGACCCTGGCAATGCGCACGCCCCGCTCATCCCTGATCAATTCAGCGCCCGGTTCCAGGGTAAATGCCTCGGGATCCTCCTCGACAAAACTCTGGACTGGCTTGTCGGAAATCTCGTCAGTCTCTTCACCCTCTTCTACCTGGTGTCCCGCGATCTGGCTCCAGCAGCGCTCGATGTTGTCTCCGAAAACCATGACCAGGTCGCCTTCGCGCGCCATATCCAGTGCAAAGTCTACTGCTTCGGCTTCATCCGGAATGACCGTGATGCGCCGTTTCTTAACCCCGGATTCCCGCAGTTGGTCGCGTAGCATCTCAGGCACTTCATCTGGTCCTCGTCCGCGCCGATTGTCATCTGCCTTGCAGATGTAATAGTCATAATGGCCCGCAGCTTCGATAGCGATTGCCCTGATGTCTTCATCCCGTCGGTCACCCGGCGCCGCCAGTACGCAAATTCGCTTGCCACCGACCTCAAGCCGGCTGACCAGTTGGCTGATGCTGGCGATGGCTGCCGCGTTGTGACCATAGTCCAGAATGACGCGGAACGGGTGCTCGTCGAACACATTCATCCGCCCCGGGGCCTGGAAGATCGTGGAATTGAAAGTTTGCAGCCCATGCCGGATGTCATCCAGGGATTTACCCATACTAAAAGCCAGCGCTGCGGCAAACATGGCGTTCTGTACGTTATGGGTTGCCTTGCCTTCCATGGTTGCAGGAATCAAGTGAGTCCATAACAACTGGAAGTGCGTGCCATTGTCGTACAGGGTAATCATGTCACCGCCGATACCCTGTTCCAGAACCATCGCGCGGCCGCCAGCGCGGATGTGCTCTTTCACCAGGGCATGGGCCGGATTCATGGTGACGTAACAGACGTGTTCGGCCTCGGTGTAATCCGCCATGTGCAGACAATATTCGTCGTCCGCATTCAAAATAGCCGTATCACGCGCCACTTCGATCGGAATTCGCTTCAGCTCAGCCAGTTGCTCGAGTGTATCGATTCCTTTCAGGCCCAGGTGATCAGAAGCCACGTTGAGACAGGCGGAAACATCGCAGCGACGGTAGCCCAGGCCGGATCGCAACAGGCCGCCACGGGCAGTCTCCATCACCGCCATATCAATGGTCGGGTCACGCAGCACGATGTGCGCCGAAGCGGGGCCGGTCATGTCGCCCTTGACGGTAAGACGCCCGTCAATGTACACACCATCGGTAGAGGTCATGCCGACCGAGTGTCCCGCCGTTTTCAGGATGTGGGCCAGCATTCTGGATGTTGTTGTCTTGCCATTGGTCCCGGTGATACTCGCGATCGGAACCCGCCGGGGGCTACCCGGCGGAAACAGCATGTCCATGACCTTGCCCGAAACATCGCGGGGTTCGCCTTCCGACGGAGCCACGTGCATACGAAAGCCCGGAGCGGCATTAATTTCGACAATAGCCCCGCCAACCTGTTTGAAGGACTTGGTGATATCCGATGTCAGGAAATCGACGCCCCCGACATCGAGTCCGACCGCCTGCACCGCTCGAACCGCCATTTCCCGGTTGTCCGGATGCACCACATCCGTCAGGTCGATGGCCGTGCCGCCGGTCGAGAGGTTGGCAGTGGAGCGCAGGTAGAACACTTCACCTGTCGGCAAAACCGTATCCTGGTTTACACCACCCTTCTCCATCAGGCGCTCTGCCTGGTGATCCAGATCCAGGCGGGTCAGGACCTTTTCGTGGCCGATACCGCGCCTCGGGTCTTCGTTCACGATGTCGACCAACTCGGCAATGGTGCGTTCTCCATCACCCACGACGTGGCCGGGAACCCGTTTTGCAACCGCCACCAGTTCATCATTGACCACCAGCATGCGGTGATCCATGCCCTCGATAAAACTCTCCACCAGGACACTATTTCCACGCGCGTTCTCACGGGCCGTACCATAGGCTGTTCTGACCTGATCTGCATCCACCAGGTTAATGGATACACCACGGCCATGATTCGCATCGAGTGGTTTTACCACGACCGGAAAGCCAATTCGCTCTGCTGCGTGTGCCGCTCCGCGCTCCGAGAAAACAAGACGCTGCGTAGGAACTGGCAGACCGAGGTCACGCAGCAGGTTATGGGTATCTTCCTTGTCGCAGGAAATCTCGACGGCGATGTGCGGTGTCTTGCTGGTAATCGTCGCCTGGATGCGCTGCTGGTAACGGCCATGACCGAATTGCACCAGCGAGTACTTGTTCAGGCGCAGGTAGGGTATTTCACGCTCTTCCGCCGCCTTGACCAGCGATGCGGTGCTGGGCCCCAGTTCTTTGCGCTGGGCGAAGCGAATAAAATCGTCGCGTTCTTCCTCGAAATCAAAGCCCTTTTCTATCTCGCCCGCGAACTCGTCCTTCAGGTTATCGGGCAGGAGGTTCAGCAGTAGCTGTCGCGATATCCTGGCGGCCTCCAGGCCCACTTCCTTTTGCTTGTACTGGAACACCATGTTGTAGTGGCCAGGCGGCCCCATACTGCGCGTCTTGCCGAACGAAACGCCGGAACCGGCCATGTTCTGCAACTCGATCGCGGCATGCTCCCAGATGTGCGCCATCCAGGTGCCTTCGTCTTCCCGCAGGCGCCGCAGAAAACCGCCTGGCTCCCCGTAGGAACAGCCATGATTTGACAGGCCGGGCAGTTCATCAACCAACGCATCAATGAATTCCGGACCAAGCCGCACCGAAGGCCATTCCTCCAGGATACCGATATCGACCTGGTGGCGAATGACACGAAAATGGGCATACAGACTGGGGCCGACGTAGACGTTGGTGGCCAGGATTTTCATAGGACTGTGACCTGCAAATGAAGGAGGTCAGTTCATATTAACTCCAGACCTCTTTTTCCGCCAAAGGAATTTTGGCTTTGGGCCGGTTAGCAGGCCCTAAACCAGCGTGGCTTCACGCGTTTCAATATTGAAATGTGCGCCTTCGGCAAGTACATGAAGTTTCAGGCCGATCAGGGTGACGGCTTCCGCCCGGCGCACATAGCTCATGGATGAGTGCCGCAGCTCCGAGGGATCGACAACCGTTATGGTGCCCCGGCCCACGACTTCCATGCGTCCATCCGGCGCGATAAACCCCGCCGTGTTTTCATCGATGCCCAGACCACAGGCGAAGGGGTTAAACGACAAGGCCGCCAACAACCGCCCCATGCGCTGGCGCTGGTTAAAGTGCTGGTCAATAATGACCCGGTTGGTGAGACCCAGGCCCGGCGCCAGTTCAACCCCGCTCTCGCGTGGTGAAGCGCCACTGCGGCCCCCGGCGATCATGTGTTCCGACACAATTGCCGCACCCGCCGATGTCCCAGCGACGTGAACCCCTCGCGCATTCAGGCTGCGGATACGCCGGGCCACCGGTGTGCCGCCCAGAATGGTGGATAAACGGAGCTGGTTACCACCAGTAATGAAGATTCCTGTCGCCTTTTCCATGATCCTGAGGGTTTCTTCGCTAAAACACTCATCGCGGTTTTCAATCGGCACGCACATGGACTCTGCACCCATTTCAATGAAGAGTTCCTGGTACTGCGGCCCGGT
>PVMK01120641.1_pt1 | contig 24747 bp, 24 predicted proteins | sample 1853481 | NCBI WGS metagenome assembly PVMK01 (sample SAMN08533507, study PRJNA380276) | Marine sediment metagenome, whole genome shotgun sequencing project.
AAAAAGTCTTGCAAGATTATTTAATATTTTATAACAATTCACAGTTGTCGGTTCACAGTTCACAGTTTTTCAATGAACGATACAACGATTGAAGCATTTTGGATATTGCTTTCAACTCTTGAATGATTTCTTTCGCATCTAAATCTTCAAAAGAGGACCCCATAATTCTTCTCTACCTTCTGCTTTTTCAACCGTGAACGGTCACGATTGGTCGTCAACAGGTGTCGTCACGACGACAAACAGGAGGTCGGTCAGACCGGTGTTATACACTGCGTGGGTGATTCCCGGAGGAATGAATATGACGTCGTGTCTGCGGATAACCTGACGTTTTTTATCCATCTCCATCAAGCCTTCTCCCTCAAGCACATGATAAACCTGCTCCTGAACCTTGTGAACATGAGGTTCCACATAGCCCTTGGGTTGGTAGCAGGAGATCCGGTAGTCGATCAGATGAGAACCCGCTGTTTCCGGACGGACAAGCGGTTTTGAGAGTGCTCCACCAAAGTGACCGGGGAACTCCTCCCACGGCACCTCCACAACGTTTCGAATGGATGGTTTCTGTCCTTTGATCTCTTCCATGGTTTTTCCTCCGTCAGATCAAAAATCCGTCACCCGGTTTGACCAGATTGAACATACGACGTCACCCCCGGAAATACCTATTCCCACATGTCCTTGACTATCTCTTCAAGACCCAATCGCTTGAGCGTATTCCGCCAGGGCTTGCCCGTCTTCTCGTCCCGCCCCATAAGCTGGTAGTATTCGTTTACCATCCCCCTCAGGCAGGGGGCAAAGGGCCGCTCTGCAATATTTTGATGGTGAATGAATGGTCAAGAATGAGCAAGGTAACAGAGTGTCGATTCACTTTCAAGTACGTTTGGCTGGACCCGGTGATTTCTGTCAGGGAACACCCATTGTTTCACCCTGTTAGAGACAAAGATGGGCCTGCCTTTAGACGCCCAAAGCGCTGTTCAGGCAATGCGGCAGCTTACTCGAAATATCTTTCCAGAAAATGGAAAACGATGATGCCAAATCATACTCGATTGAAGAGGTCTTCCCCGATTTTCATATAGGCACAGCGTTGCGTGGACTTCGTTCTAGTGAAGGTTTGACACAGAAGCAACTTGGGAAAATAATAGGAGCCAAGCCAAGTCACATTTCTGAGATGGAGAACGGGAAACGGACTATTGGTAAGGAAATGGCAAAACATTTGGCCAAAGCTTTAAGGACTAACTATAAGATTTTTCTGTGAAAACCGTAAGTTATCCTCTTCGCTGATCAAACTCCTCCTTGTTCTCGTAAAAGAATAGAATGTCTTGTCCCTATCTATCCTCTCTGTCTGCATGCTGGAAGTGATCATTATCTTCAGTCAATCAATTTAGTCACCATTCAAATGGGAGCCTATTTTCCACAAATTGTCTACCAAAAATTGTGTTGGTTTTGCAGATGAAGGACTTTTTTTGCCATCAATTGTGGCAATTTTTGTACAGATACTTCCGGCAGAACAGGGTGGTTGTTTGGGTAAGTATCTGGGATTCAAGCAGATGATTTCAGAACTGCAGTTTTGCATGATTCTTGCTTCCATATATCACCACAAATATCAATGGTGTTCCCAAGAAAAGGAGGGGGATTTGCACCAGTTCACAGAGATCTTGATAGATCGGTTAGAGAAAAAGGGGTTGGAGACACGGCTAATTCCCGGGTTTATAAAAGCATTGGGAAATGCCTCCTTGGTAACCCTCATTCGAGCCATTTACATATGAACAAACAACTGCACTCGCTGGGGTGGGATGATCTAGACTTGGACTACCGTACGTTTGAGATTGCCACAGCATGTTTTGAAAATGGCGGCCTGGAGAGTTTTGATCGGCTCTTGAGGATAAAACAACACTAAAGAAAAACTGGTTTCTTGCCGTTATAATATTTAAGGAAACTGTGTTGGTTGGTTAACTCACACCGAAACCCTTTAGCCGTCAGTTTTAATTTCCGCTTTAAAAAGGATTGATAAGTTACATACAGTGCTTATAATATTTGATTATCAATCCAATCCGGCGCAAACGACGAACCTTCTGTTGAAGAAATAACGCCGGGATTCAGCACCGCACTGCAAGCAAGCCGTCCGGTAACCAGCCGGAGCGGCTTTTTTTATGGCCATTTTACCTTCCGGTGAATCGACCTTTCCCAAAAATGCTGTCTTATCGGCAGTTCCCGGGGATCCGCGGATCGTAAAAGTCATGATCGTGTCTTATACTCCTATGGCAGAGAGGATCGAAAAAACATCTTTCAGCCTGTAAAGGCTACACAACCCGTTGTTTTATAAGGATACCAAATGAGATTTAGTAAACTGCGATTAAAAGAAGAACTCCTCAAGGCCATTGATGACCTTGGGTTTGAATACCCCACGCCAATTCAAGAAAAGGTCATTCCGGAAATACTGGACGGATATGCCGATTTGGTCGGCTTGGCACAAACCGGCACTGGAAAAACCGCCGCCTTCGGCCTGCCCATGATCCAACTTGTCGATTTTGAACTGAGAAAACTGCAAGGGCTGGTCCTCTGCCCCACACGCGAACTGTGTCTCCAGATCACTGAAGACTTTAAGCGATATGGAAAGTATATCAAGGGTTTTCGCATTGCCGCCGTATACGGTGGTGCGAGCATCAGAGAACAGATCCGACAGCTTAAGAATGGGGCACAGATTGTCGTGGCCACGCCTGGAAGGATGCTGGATCTGTTAAATCGAAAAGCCGTGAGTCTGACGGGCGTTAAATATGCTGTCCTGGATGAGGCCGATGAAATGCTCAATATGGGTTTCAAGGAAGATATTGACGCCATTTTGAGCCAGACGCCATCCCACAAACGTACCTGGCTTTTTTCCGCAACCATGCCAGAGCTGCGGCTGAAAGGCTCGCCGGTGCCTACATGTCAAACCCGGTTCAAATCACCCTGGGGAGTCGGAACAAGGTGGCTGAAAACATTGAACACACCTGCTACGTCATAAACGACAAAGGATCGGTACCAGGCGCTCAAACGGCTCATTGACTACGTCCCGGATATTTTTGGGCTGATATTCTGCCGCACCCGGGATGAGACACGCATTGTGGCAGAAAAATTGATGAAGGACGGGTATAATGCCGAAGCACTCCACGGCGATCTGTCACAGGGCCAGCGCAACTGCGTCATGGGAAAATTTCGGGCACGCACCCTCCAGGTGCTGGTAGCCACAGATGTCGCTGCGCGGGGACTTGATGTGGATGACATCACGCATGTAATCAATTACAATCTGCCCGATGAACCTGAGCGCTATACCCATCGGAGCGGAAGAACCGCCAGGGCTGGAAAATCAGGTACGTCGGTGGTCCTAATAAACACCCGGGAAGTCGCCCGAATCAAGGATCTGGAGCGTCACAGCGATATCCGATTCCATTTCGCTAAAATACCCGAAGGCCGCTCCATTTGTGAAAAACAACTTTATGCCCTTGTCGAAAAAATGGTTCAAGTAGACGTAAACGGCCAAGAAATCCAGGAATATCTGCCCCCTGTATATGAGGCTCTGAGTTCTTTCAGCAAGGAAGAGTTGATCCAGCGGTTTGTCTCCACGGAATTTAATCGTTTTCTCGACTATTATCGCGATGCCGGAAACATCAATGCCAAGGTCCGAAAACGTGACCAACCATCTAACCGCGAAAAAAACCTGGCCAAAAAGAAGACGCAACGGTTTTTTATCAACGTCGGCCGGTTGGACAAACTCAGGGAAAAGGCCATTGCCCGGCTGGTTTGCGATAAGGCCGGGATTCCCCCGGATAAACTCGGTACCATTGCACTAAAAAGAGAATTTTCATTCTTCGATGTCGAAAAAAGCGTGGCGAAAAAAGTACTAAAATCATTGAAGGGGACACAGTTTTGCGGAAGAAAAATCAATGCCAGGTTTGCCGGTCCGGCAAGAGCAGGTTAAGGGTTATGATTTGATTTGACATGTTTATATTTTCGCGACAAAATGAGTACAATCCAACCGTTCACATCTTTAGAAATTCAGAGTTCGCCCTGTTAAATCGACTTTTCTTTGCAGAATGTCCCTGAGCGAACTTTGAACCCCTGAACACCTGCCAAAGAACAATGGGTGACCCTATTCCACCAGGAGGGTACCATGTCCAACAATCTGTATATCACCGCCACTGAAGCGAGAAGCGGGAAATCAACCATTGCCCTGGGTATAATGGAAATGCTGTTGAGAAAAATAGACAGCGTGGGTTTTTTCCGCCCCATTATTCTGGACTCCGATGACCAGGATGATGACATCAATCTGATTTCCTCGCATTTTGACCTTAAGATACCATACGATCAAATGTACGGTTTTACACAAACAGAGGCGATCAATTTGATCTCCCAGGATAAGGAAGCAGAACTGTTTGAGGGGATAATTGGAAAATATAATGAGCTACGGGAAATGTGCCATTTTGTGTTGTGCGAAGGCACCGACTTCCAAAGCTTTACAGCCGCTTTTGAATTCGACATCAATGCAGAAATCAGTAAGAACCTCTCATGCCCGGTTCTGTTGGTGGCCAACGCTTACAAGAAAACAGCAGATGACCTGGTCCGGTCTGTTGAACTTGCGCTTGATTCCCTGTCCGCAGAAGGGTGTAAAACAATTGCCACAATTATTAACAAAACAGAGGGGAAAGCTGAACAAGCCGTTATCAAATCACTGATAGAAAGGGGTTTGACCAGAAATCAGTTGACCTACAACATACCGTATGAGGAATCACTCGGCAAACCCACGGTGGGTGAAATAGCCATGGTTTTGGGCGCTGAAGTATTATACGGCAAAGAACATTTGGACCGTCATGTTTACAACTTCACCGTAGCTGCCATGCACTTGCAGAATTTCTTGACGAGGATAGAATACGGTTCGCTGATTATAGTCCCGGGAGACAGGGCTGACGTGATCGTAGCGTGTCTGGCCGCAGTCTCCTCTACGTCTATGGAAAACATCTCCGGAATCTTGTTGACCGGAGGTTTAAAACCGGAAAAACCCATCCGGGATTTAATCAAAGGCTTTCCCTCTGTGGTACCCATTCTTAGCGTTAGAGAGGATACGTTTCCAACAGCTGCAAATGTCAACAAGATACACTCCAAAATTTCTCCGGATGACACCCGGAAGATAACGCTGGCTCTCGGACTTTTTGACAAGCATGTTGATGTGGAACAGTTGGGCGAAAAGCTCATCACAACCCGCACAGAAATTATCACGCCAAAAATGTTTGAATATGAATTGTTGCAAAGAGCAAGGACAAACAGACAGCACATAGTATTTCCCGAAGGTGAGGAAGAAAGGATCTTGAGAGCCGCAGAAATCCTTCTACGTCGAGAGGCAGTGGAAATAACCCTGCTTGGCAATAAAGAGATGATCCAAGGGAAAAGCTCGCAATTAGGCCTGCAGATAGCCTCTGCGGTTATCATTGAACCTTCAAAATCTCGATTTTTTGATGAGTACGTACAGACCTACTATGACCTCAGAAAACACAAGGGGATTACAAAGGAATACGCACGTGATGTTATGGACGATTTGACCTATTTCGCAACCATGATGGTATACAAGGGGCAAGCCGACGGAATGGTTTCCGGGTCTGTTCATAGCACGGCATCGACGATTCGCCCGGCCCTTGAAATTATCAAAACAAGACCAGGCTTTTCTATTGTTTCAAGCGTATTCCTCATGTGTTTGAAGGACAGGGTGATCGTCTATGGAGACTGTGCGGTAAACACTGATCCGGATGCAAACCAACTGGCAGAGATTGCCCTTAGCTCGGCACAGACTGCGAAAACCTTTGGTATTGAACCTGTTGTGGCCATGCTGTCTTATTCCACCGGTGAATCAGGGAAAGGGCGCGGACATAGACAAGGTCCGGGAAGCAACCAGGATTGCAAAAGAAAAAGCGCAGAAGTCCTTTCCTGGGTTAAAAATCGACGGACCGATCCAATATGATGCGGCCATTGATCCTTCGGTCGCCAGGACAAAAATGCCTGAAAGCGATGTTGCAGGAAAGGCCACCACTTTTATTTTTCCTGACCTCAATACCGGAAACACCACCTACAAAGCAGTGCAGCGTTCCTCCGGGGCAGTTGCCATTGGCCCTGTGCTTCAGGGACTCAAACGTCCTGTAAATGATCTGAGTCGGGGGTGCACAATCACAGACATTGTTAACACCGTGGCAATCACCGCAATTCAGGCACAATCAGGGAAGGGCTTGAAATGAAGATATTGGTCATCAACACCGGCAGTTCATCCATTAAGTATGAACTGTTTGATATGGAGCACCACCGGGTAATGGCCTCCGGGATGGCTGAAAAGATAGGAGAAGACACCGGTCTTCTTACCCATAAGGGGTTCTTGCCCAATGGTGATCCTGTGGAAAAAATGGAAGATGCAGTGATCGCTGACCATCATGAGGGAATGAACCGTATTGTGCAATTGCTGGTTGACCCGAATCTGGGACCCATTCAAGACAAGAGCGAAATTTCGGCCATCGGACATCGCGTTGTCCATGGTGGGGAAGCATTTCACTCAACAACGATCATTGACAAAAAAGTGATAGCAGCCATCAGGGAAAATATCCCCCTTGCTCCTTTGCACAACCCTCCCAACCTGGTGGGAATTGAGGTTGCCACCACGCTCTTCCCGGATGCAATTCAAGTTGCTGTCTTTGATACTGCCTTTCACCAGACTATTCCCATGAAGGCCTTTCTATATGCCCTTCCTTTTGAACTGTACAGGGAGAAGAAGGTCCGCAGGTATGGCTTTCACGGAACATCCCACGCCTATGTTGCTGAAAGAGCGGCGGATTATCTGGGGGAATCCCTGGCGGAATTCAATTTGATAACGATTCATCTGGGAAACGGGTGCAGCATGGCGGCCATAAAAAGGGGGCAATGTGTGGATACGACCATGGGCATGACCCCCCTTGAGGGATTGGTCATGGGAAGCCGTTCGGGTGATGTGGATCCCGCAATCCCTTTTTTTCTGGCAGATCACCTGGGGATGTCGTTCAAAGATATTGATGGCCTTCTGAATAAGGACAGCGGACTAAGGGGGCTTTGCGGAACAAATGATATGCGGGAAATCCTTGAGAAAATAAATGCTGGCGACGATCGTGCCAGGATGGCTCTGGAGGTCTACTGTTACAGGATAAAGAAATATATCGGCGCATATTTTGCGGCCTTGGAGGGTCTTGATGTCATGGTTTTTACAGCAGGCATCGGAGAAAACGCTCCCTACATCCGCGAACTCTCCTGTAGCGGTTTGAACGGGCTGGGGATTGAGCTTGATAGGGAACAGAACCATCGGATCAAAGGGGGAATCAGGGAGGGGATCAAAGAAATCAGTTCCCAAAAGAGTCACGTCAAGGTACTCGTAATCCCAACCAATGAGGAGTTGAAGATCGCTCAGGAGACAAAAAGAGTGCTTCAAAATATCCTGGTCTAATCACCAAGTCTGGTCACCAAGTTGTAAGTTCTTAATATGTTTGAGCACCGTGGGGTTCAGCTGTTTCTCTCCGGCGCTCTCTAAACCAGTCGTCGTAGCGTGGCTGATATTTGGAGTCTTGACGAAAGCACGGAGAAGCTAATAAGGGTTCATTAGGAGAAAACCCCAAATATCAGCCACTGCGAAAGTGAGATGTAAATCCCTTTTGAGAGAGCGCCTGCAAGAAACACCCGAACCCCACTCCACATATACTATTATTTCTCCCAGACTTATTGAGAGGTTACACCAAGTTTGGACAAAAGTTCTTCCGTGACCTCTTTTACGCCAGGTCTGCCATCCAGATCGATGACCCTGGGAACGCCGTTTTTCCTGATTGAAAGGTCCTTGTAGTAATTGACCCCTGCCATGGTACCCGTCTCATTGTCGTAATAAATATTATGACGCTGATCAATGGCCTCCTCATCCTGGTCATCCGTGCGGCTCTTCAACTCACCGCCGCACACCCTGCAACTTTCGCCATCGGGTTTTATTGCATCTATAAATATATTGTTGGGATGGTTGTTGTCATTAACGCACAACCTTCGCCCCATAATCCGATTCTTGGCTATCTGACGGTCCAGGAGCATCTCAATTACAACATCCAAGTCAATTCCCTCTAGACCCAGGGCCTTGTCAAGTTCCTGGGCCTGAGTAAGGTTGCGGGGGAAACCGTCAAGAAGCCAACCACTTTTGCAGTCATCTTCTTTTAATCGATTCAGAATCATGGGGATTGTGATGCTGTCAGGGACCAGTTCGCCTCGATCTATGTAACCTTTGGCTTCCTTCCCAAGGTCCGTTCCCCCTGAAATGTTTTCCCTGAAAATGACCCCCGTTTCAATATGGGGAATGCCAAATTTTTCCTTTACGATCTTACCTTGAGTTCCCTTGCCGCTGCCGTTTGGGCCAAAAAAAAGGATCTTCATTTTTTCATCTCCCTGTTAATTTATTTTTTGGTGAAATTGATTAAGTTCCCAATAAGTTCGGACACCGTGGGGTTCAGCTGTTTCCCTCCCGCGCTCTCTAAACCAGTCGTCGTAGCGTGGCTGATATTTGGGGTTTTGACGAAAGCACGGAGAAGCTAATAGGGGTTCATTAGGAGAAAACCCCAAATATCAGCCACTGCGAAAGTGAAATGTGAATCCCTTTTGAGAGAGCGCCTTCAAGAAACACCCGAACCCCACTCCAGATATCCTATTACTTTTCCCGTACTTATTGAGAAGTTACGAAATTGATTAAAAACTGTGTCCGTGTTAAAGTGTTACGGGGTGTCCAGAAATGCCGGCATCAGGTCATGTCCTTTTTGAAAGGAGAGACCGGATTCCGCAGCAAATCGTTCTGTAAACCCGGGGCCCTTGGTCCCGGTTGAAAGTTGTTTTTTGCCCGCCCAGGCAAATGGGGTCTGGTCATTCACGTGGGTCCTCATGCTTATGGGTGTCAGATGATCGCTCGCAATCATTATGCGGTAATCTTCAAAAACGGTCATACCATTCAATACGGTCCCCACCACCTTTTTGTCAAAGGCCTCAATGGCCTGGATCTTTTCTTCGATGTTTCCGTTATGGCTTGCCTCATCAGGGGCTTCCACGTGGACAAATACAAAATCAAAACTTTCAAGGCACTTCAAGGCCTCTTTGGCCTTTCCGCGATAATTAGTATTCAGGTAACCCGTAGCACCCTCTACCTCTATGGGTTTCATGCCAGCACAGGCCCCGATACCCTTTAACAGATCCACTGCAGAAATAATCCCCCCCCGAAGCCCGAAATTGTCCACAAACAGGGGGAGGTTCGGGGCCTTTCCCTGACCCCACAGCCAGATTGAATTGGCCATATTCTGGCCTTTTTTGTTTCTTGCGATATTGACCGGGTGATCTTTGAGATATTGCCATGACTGACGAATAAGCCCGGTGACCGGGTCCTGCCTGGAATTGCTCAGATAGGGCGCCATATCCTGGTCCAACACGTCATGGGGGGGGATGGTTTCGGTTTTGAGAGGCCCTTTATCCCACACAAGAAGGTGCCGGTATGCGACGCCCGGGTAGATCCTTATGGCGGGAAGGGACAGTTGTCTTTCAAGCCCGTCGATAATTTCTTTTGCTTCTTCGGTGGAAATGTCCCCCGCGCTGTGGCTTATCATTACAATCTCGCCACTCTTCCTCCTGTCAAGGGTGACAAGATTCATACGAAAGGCCACTTCATCCTGACCAAGACGCACACCCATGCTGGCCGCTTCAAAGGGCGCGCGCCCGTTGTGATAGACACCGGGATCATAGCCAAGAAGAGAGAGGTTTGCCACATCGCTCCCCGGCCCCATCCCGTCCGGAATGGTCTTTACAAGACCGATCCCGCAGGCGGCGATTCGATCCATGTTCGGGGTCTTGGCCACCTCAAGGGGTGTTTTACCGTTCAGTTCCGGCAGCCCATAGTCGGCCATGCCGTCACCCACCAAAAGCACAAATTTTTTCTTGGATTGACTCTTTGCCATCATTTCGTCACCGGTTTTCCACGCGGATCATTACTGTCTTGTCCATGACCACATCCAGTTGATCGATCAGTGACACAGCCTTTTGAACGTTGCACTCGAGGGCCTCGTGTGTCAGCATCACGACCGGCACAGGGCCTCCGGTTTCTCGCTCCTTCTGGATTACGGAAGATATGCTGATCTGTTGATCGGCCAGGATCCCCGCAATTGTTGATAGGACGCCCGGTTTGTCAAGGGCCGAGACCCTAAAATAGTATTCGCTGACCAGCTCCTCCATGGGCCGTATCAAAAGCCCCTTGTCATGTGGTTTGAAATGAGCGAGCGGGGGTATTATCAGGTCTGTCTCGGATCGGATATGTCTTACAAGATCTATGATATCGGAAACCACAGCACTTGCGGTGGGTTTTTTGCCCGCCCCCAGACCATAATATAGATTTGGCCCTACAAGGTCGCCGTCCAGGTAGATTGCATTGTATGCGCCATTGACATTTGCCAGGATATGGTCCCGGGGGATCATGGCCGGATGAACCCGGGCCTCCAGTCGACCATCCCGAACTCTGCTAATGGCCAACAGTTTAATACAGTAGCCAAGCTCACGGGCAAAACGGATGTCATCAGGAGTCAAAGAAGATATCCCCTCCCTATAAATTTCTTCAAAAGATGCCGGGCTCCCAAACGCTATGGATATCAGGATGGCCAGTTTATGAGCGGCGTCGGTCCCATCCACATCCAGGGTGGGAGGGTCTTCGGCAAGACCCAGGTCTACTGCATCCTGAACCACCTTGTTGTAAGGTTCGCCTTCCTGGGTCATCCGGGTCAGGATGTAGTTGGAGGTGCCATTCAAAATCCCCATGACAGTTTTAATACGGTTGGCAGAAAGACCGGACCGCAGGGCCCGTATAATCGGTATTCCCCCGCCCACACTCGCCTCAAATGCGAGGCTCACCCCGTATCGGTCGGCCGCGTGATATATTTCCTGACCGTGTTCGGCCAAAAGGGCCTTATTGGCGGTGACCACATGCTTGCCCCTCTCCATTGCTTTCAGGATATACTCTTTTGCAGCTTTCACGCCTCCAATGAGTTCCACAACGATATGGATTTCAGGGTCCTCGATTACATCCATGGCCCTGGTTGTCAAAAGCTCACGGGCTACAACAACCTCTCTTTTGGTTTCAATATCGAGGTCGGCAATTTTTCTGATTATCACGTCAGTTCCGGCTCGGTTTGAAATGATCTCACGGTTTTCGATCAGCGCCTCAACCGTCCCCGAACCCACTGTTCCAAATCCAATGATTCCAACATTGACTTTTGACATAATTCCCTCTCAAAAGGCCTTGTCCAACAAACAAAGGTCTACTAAAGGATTGGTTTGATACCTCTAATGGCCTGTCTGATGCGATGGGGGTTTTCCACAAGGGCAAAACGGACATAGTCATCCCCATACTCCCCAAATCCGATGCCAGGGGCCACGGCTACCTTGGCCTTATCTATAAGCATTTTGGAAAACTCCACCGAACCCATCTTACTAAACTTCTCGGGTATTTTGCCCCACACAAACATCGTTCCCTTGGGTTTTTCAATCTCCCAGCCGACTCGATTTAGTCCATCGATAAGCACATCACGTCGCTCCCGATAGATATCCACTATCTCCCTTACACAATCGTAGGGTCCGTTCAAGGCGATGATAGAAGCAATCTGAATGGGCTGAAACATACCATAATCAAGATAACTTTTTATCCTTTTTAGCGCTCCGACCAGTTCCGGGTTTCCCACGCAAAATCCCACGCGCCATCCGGGCATGGAATAGCTCTTGGACAGGCTGAAAAATTCAACACCGATATCCTTTGCCCCCGGGACTTGAAGAAAACTGGGTGGTTCGTACCCGTCAAACACGAGATCAGCATAAGCAAAGTCGTGGATAACGGCAATATCATGCTCTGTGCAAAAGGCCACTATCTTTTCAAAAAACTCCAGATCCACCACAGCCGTTGTCGGATTGTGGGGGTAGGAAATGATCAGCATTTTTGGGCTCGGCCAGGTCTGTTTGGTCGCCGTCAGGAGGTCTTCAAAAAAATCCCTGTCAGGACTTATGGGTATGCTCCTGAGGTCTCCGCCGGCAATAATAACGGAATAGGGATGTATGGGGTACGTGGGGTTTTGGGCAAACACGACATCACCGGGACTGATGGTGGCCAACACCAGATGGGAAAGTCCTTCTTTGGCGCCGATGGTGGCTATGGCCTCCTCATCCGGGTCCAACTCCACATTATACCGTCTTTTGTACCAATCGCAAATGGCATGTCTCAGTTTGGTAATACCCATGGAGGCGGAATACCGGTGGTTGTGGCCTTTTTCCGCGGCCTCAATCAGTTTATCGACGATATGTTTTGGGGTGGGAATATCGGGATTTCCCATACCAAGATCGATGATATCCTCTCCCCTGCGTCTCGCCTCCATTTTGATCTGATTCACGGTGGCAAAGACATAGGGGGGCAATCGGCTCATTCTTGTGAATTCTTGCATGGCCTCAACCTCCTCAAGCGATTCCTGATGCGTCTGGTTGACCAAAAAAAAGAGAGTAAATAGGTTTGGATGAGTCCTCAAAACCCGATAAATTTCATTCAGGATCGACCAGACGGTTCAAAGGGGTTTTTTACAACATGGACCGGAAAAAATCAAAAGCTAAATTTTCTCATGCCTGCAATCTCTTCTTCTGTTTGGAGGACAACGTCAAGGGGAACAGTTGGAAAGGGATTTGAGGGGATCTATCCGCGTAAAAACCATTGTTTTCTTGAGTAGCACTTCAGGTAAGGGCCGGCTGCCGAAACTGACATATCCCGGCAACCGCCCCCTCTTGCCCTATTATTTTTTGGGTGTCCTATCGAGTTTGTTCCTGACAAAATTGAACTCGCAGTACTGGTTTGTAAGACAGAGTTGGGAGGGAAAATTAAACACCCATTTATCGAAAAGCCCGGTCAGTTTCAAGTAGGTCTCAAAGATGGCATAGTTACAGTCCACCTGAATCTTTTGGTTGTATTTCTCCGCCTCATCAGGGGGGAGCAGGTTCCAGATCACCTGGGTCGTATATGGGCAATCGTAACAACGCAAAGTAACCCTGTCTTCAGTGTCTTCCACGATCTCCATCGGGTTGCCAAACAGGGCAAAACTCTTGATCATTAGTTGGGCAATGTCGTGAATGGTCCAATCTGTGTCTTCAGGCTTTTTGCCGATGAGCTTACACAGACCCGGCCATTCCAGTTTTGAGCGAATTTCCCACATTCTGGCATAAAGCTGGGCTGCTCTCTCGGTCCCCACCTCTTCTTCCATGGCCGTAAAGGCCGCATAATCATGTAACGTCCACAAAACCATGGCATCGTTGTAGGCCCCCTCCCAGGTATACTCGGGATGGAGCTTCATGATCTCCCGCATGTTCTCAACAAAGCTTTCTTTACGTATATCCTTTGCACATTTACCACAAGCCATATCATACCTCCTTTTTTTGTTGGTTTTAATCTCTTGTTAAATTTCCAATCGGACGCATCCCATAATCAGAAATTGGATAATGGTTCGCATTGAAACTCCATACACTCAGCCACCGCTTTGTGGACGACGTTTCCGCGTATCAGATTCATCCCCAGGGCAATCGCCGGATTTTCCTTCATGGCCTTTTTGTAACCCAGACTGGCGATCTCCAGCGCGTATGGCAGCGTTGCATTGGTCAGGGCAAGGGTCGATGTCCTGGGTACGGCCCCGGGCATGTTGTTTACGCAATAATGAACGACGCCCTCCTCAACATAGGTAGGGTTGTCATGGGTGGTTGGACGGCTGGTCTCGCATGCCCCGCCCTGATCAATTGAAATGTCAACGATGGCAGATCCCGGTTTCATTTTCTTTATAAGATCTCGTGAGATCAGTTTGGGGGCCCGTGCCCCGGGAATCAAAACCGATGTGATAACCAGGTCGGCTTTTATGATCTCTTCCTCAAGGTTTCCCTTGTTGGATATCAATGTGGTGACACTGCCCCGCATCACATCATTTATATAGTCGAGACGCTCCTGGTTTATGTCCAAAATGCTCACTCTGGCACCGCTTCCAACGGCGCTAAAACACGCGTGGAGTCCGGAGACCCCGGCCCCAACAATCACCACATTTGCCGGACGGACCCCTGGAACACCACTCAATAGAATACCCATTCCTCCTGTTTTTGCCTCGAGGCAATATGCCCCCGCCTGGATAGACAACCGCCCGGCCACAGCACTCATGGGAGCCAATAGAGGCAATGAACCATTCTCTGTCTGAATAGTTTCGTAGGCAATACCAATGATCTTTTTCTCAATCAGTTTTTCGGTAAGATTCCTGTCAGCGGCCAGGTGCAGATAGGTAAATACAATCTGATCCTCCCGCATCAAGCCAAATTCCTGGGGCAGGGGTTCTTTCACTTTTACGATCATCTCCGCCCCCTCCCATATCTCCCGATTCATCCTCTTGATTTGAGCGCCCGCCTGTGCGTACCCATCATCAGAGAAGCCACTCCCCAGACCAGCCCCTGACTGAATCAGGACCTTGTGGCCCCCTTGCACCAACGTCCGAACCCCGGACGGAGTGACCCCCACTCTTTTCTCGGCCACTTTCAATTCTGTTGGAACTCCTATAATCACGGTCTTAATCTCCTGTTTTTTAGTGAGGATTCATTTTGCAGGTTCCCGGCTCCCTCGTTTACGACAGCTCCCCGTTACCGCGGAAAGGAGATGCGGGTGTCATTGGCCACACGCCAGGCAGCCACCCCGATGACCTGGGCTACTGCCTTCACCGCGTTCCAATCGATATTGTCCACGTGTTCGTTGTCACTGTGGTAGTTGGGATCATCTGCCTTCCATATGCACATGGCGGGCACGCCGTGCTCGTTGAGATGGCCCTCTTCGGGTGTGCCCCATCCGCCCCACAAATGGCCGAGATGCACCCCGATTTCCTTCCCGACATCCTCAACAAAGTCGTTGAGTTCCTTATTGTGTTTTACCTGATGATCGGGCTGGTCCGGGTATGTGCCGCCGTCAACAATGCGAGGGGGGCCACCCACACCCACCATATCAATATTAAACCCGGCAACAGCGTCCAGGAGGGTCCCCTCCTTTTCCCTGCCGGCAATATATTGGACCATCCCATCGGAAATCCCTTCTTCCGACCCGGTGGAGATAAATTCAATGGTCCGTTTTGGTGCGTTTAATCTGGCCATTATTTCTGCAAGCATCATTATGACCACGGTACCGGTTCCGTTGTCATTGGCGCCGCTGCAGGCGCCGTCATCCCGATGTGCGTGGATCAACACCCTCTCCAGGGGTCTTTGGGTGCCGGTTATAAAGGCCCTGACATTGTTGCCATCACGGGGCTCGGTCCGGCATTTCACCTCTATGTGTGCAACAACCCTGCCCTGACCAACAGCGTGGAGCAATTCCATGGCGTCTGTGCTGCCGATTGTCACACAGGGGACACTCTCATCCTTCGCGGGGTACTCCGTTTTCCACCCGCCGCTGTGGTCCCATCTGCCGTAGGAGTGGGACGGAGTGAAGGCCACAGGACTCCCATTGCAAACCACAAAAGCCCTTGCGCCATGTTGTCTGGCCCTGGTAGAAAAGGTCCCCAGCCAGAACAATGGGTCTGCAGAGCTTGCCTGTGCCACAGCGATCTTTCCCTTTACGTCGGTTGCACCAAATTCCTCCTCCGTTCCCTTTCCCACATAGACCAGTTCACCCTCAACCCCGCCTTCGGGCGTGGGATATGAGTAATAGGCGGCGCGGGAGTCCAGAGCACGGTTGAGGGGCCCATCGACCTTAAAGGTGGTGCCGCCGTACTCCCACGACAGGGTGTTAAAGCAATCAAGTTCCACTTTCAAACCCCTGGCGTTGAAGTGGTCTGAAATCCATTGGATGGCCTTGCCATCACCCTCGGTACCGGACATCCGGGTCCCGATTTCCTGGGAAAGATAACGGTCCCATTCGTACAATTTCCAGGGATCTATTCCTTCCAGTATGCTCTTTTCTTTCTGGCTTGCCACTAGAAATTACCTCTCTCGTTGATGTTCAAGGGCCCTTGAATAAAATTGTGTCATGTGTGTGCCTTCAAAAGACACCCGACCCCGCACGCCTATTTTCTCCTTGTAAACCGGACGCGGCACACATCATCCCCACAACATAAGATTTGTCCATGGTGAACGAATAGCGATCAAATACCCCGAGGGCCTTTAATATGGCCTCATAATAATTGGTTGAAACGGGTGCCTCACATTTGAGGGTCATGGAACGGGCGGTTTCCTCACCCAGCATTTCTCTCATACAGTACCAATAGGGGCAGCAGAGTATTTCTGCTTCATGGACATCTTCGTCATGTCGGGTCACCTTATAGGGGCAGGCGATTGACTCCCAATATAACTTTGAGAGTTCACCGAGTTTATCCATGTTCACGTCATCCGGACCAATGATTCCAACGGCCTCTTTCACTTCATCAAGCTCAGCCAGGGCAAATGTCTCCCACAACCCCATATAGAGGGGAAATCCATCCTTTGTCCCAAGATGATTCTCCAGTCTCAGGTAGATGTTGAAATCAAACAGGGCAAAGAGCCTGACCCAGTTCAGCAGCGATTCGTTGATATCTTTGCCTGAACCCTTTATCGCCGGATGGTCTGGGTCCGACAGGATTTGGGCCAGGATCTCCCCAATCTTCTCAATATCAATGGGATCGGTGAGACCAATTTTTTGTTTGTTTTCCTCTGGTGCCTTCTCAGCCACATTGGTCCAGATGTCTTTTAAGATTTTTCCCTTTTTATCCGTTTCAACATTGCTCAATCCTTCAAGGAGGTTTGAGTAATGAAATGCAAGCCCCTGAGACCAGGTAAAGATGTCATCCTCTGCCTTGTGTCCAATCTCTGTAAGACTTCCAAAAAGGCCAAGAGATCCCTGCGACCTCTGTTCACTTGCTTCCATAAGTTCCTCCTTCGATTCGGATATTCGGTTTTAGATGTTCTGGATCGCCTTATTTGACGGCAAAGAACAATTTACAATTCCAACTGTCCTTGCTGGACCAGCAGAGTCGCCAAATCATAATACTCTGTAATTCTATCAATTTTTCCGTCTTTGAGCCGAAAAAAATAGGCGATTCGCAAATCCACATCTTTGCCGGTGGGATCCACTCCCCGAAACTCCCCACTGTTGGTGGCCTTCCACCTCACCTGGCAGATCACGGCATCCCGGTCCACAAATGTCTCTTCAACTTCGGCTACACAGTCAGGATATCCTCCAAACACATCAGAATAGGATTTCTTGAAGGAGTTCACCCCCTCAAACGGTTCCGGTTCCGCCACCTCATCGGCAACGATTTCCTCTGTGCAGAATTCTCCCATTTTCTCCACATCGTGATCATTCATCGCCTTAAAGAAACGCTCGATAAACTGAGTGATTTCATTTCGATTCATTTTCAATCCTCCCGGTCTTATTGTCTTCTTATTACCTCGCCTGCATAAATATGCTTGTTGATCTTGCCTCCCTCAAACACCACCTTTCCATTTATGAGTACATATTCAATCCCGCTGGGGGCCCTATCGGTTTCAGTATATGTAGTATTATCGTATATCTCCTCTTCATTAAACATTGTGATATCAGCCCACATACCCTGCATCAGCAGTCCCCTGTCGTGAATACCAAATCGCTGGGCCGTAAGCGACGTCATCTTCCTTACAGCCTCTTCCAACGACATGATCTTTTGTTCTCTCACGTATTGCCCCAGAACCCTGGGAAACGCCCCAAAGGCCGCAGGATGGGGAACCCCACTCCCTGTCAAAATCGCATCCGTATTGATCGCTCCATTTGGGTGTGCCAGAAATTTTTTTAGCCCTTCGTCATCGTTAATATCACCGCTGACACCGAAATAAAAGGCCATGGCAGCCCCGTTTTCATCAATCAAGATGTCGGCTGCTGCATCAAACGGCTCTTTTCCCTGAAGTTCTGCGATATCCTCAAGGCTCTTGCCGACATAATTGGAATTTTTTTCCCCTGGAACCCAGATCAACCATATGTTCTTCCACCCCGTTGCACGAACCAGGTTATGAGGCCATCTCCCTGGCAACCAGGTTGGCCATTCTGAACTCAAGTTTTCCACATCGTATCGTATTTTTTCTCTTTGATCGGTATCTTTTAATCTTTCAATAAATTTATCCATTCCACCCTCAAACACATAGGGCGGAAAACATGCAAGCAATGTCGTATTGGCGACAACATACGGAATTACGTCAAATAATATGTCCACCCCCTCTTCCCGTGCGGATTCATGAAGTTTTATCAGCTCATCTATTTGATCCCAGTTTTTTTTGCCAAATGCTTCTATATGAGAATGTTCCACGGGTATCCCATTTGTCCGGCCTATCTCAATAATCTCCTTGGTGGCCTCCACGCCGGTCTCGCTGGATCCTCTTACATGACAGGTAAAAACACCCCGATAGGGGATCAGTGGTTTTGTTATTTCGATTAGCTCATCGGTAGAGGCAAACATGCCAGGGGCATAAATTAAACCGGAGGAAACCCCAAACGCTCCCTCCTCCATGGATTGGGCCACCAGGTTTTGCATTTCCTGGGTCTGTTGGGCAGTGGGGACACCCCCTTCAAAACCCATAACTGCAATCCTTACTGCCCCATGAGAAACGAGCGGAACAACGTTAAAACCAACACCCGAAACATCCAATGCATCCAGATACCCCTTCATCGTCGTCCACTCCCAGCCTATGTCCCCAGCCATGAGAAAACCCGTATAGTTTCTTAGAAGATCGAGAGTGTCAGGGTTGATCGGTACCGGGGACAATCCACAGTTCCCCACAACAAGCGTCGTTATTCCCTGTCTCAAAAAACTCCCCAGGATGTCCATATGATTTTTCAGGGGCAAAACAAAATCAGCATGGCTGTGAGAATCCATAAATCCCGGGGATACAACCAGCCCCTTGGCTTCGATCACAGTCGTTGCGAGATCTACAGGAATAGCACCGATCTTGACTATTTTTCCATCCAAAATGCCAATATCTGCACGGAACCAAGGGTTTCCGGTCCCATCCACGATCTTCCCATTCTTCAAAACCAGGTCAAACATTGAGATACACCTCACAATTCTTTTGATGCCTAGCCGACAACATCCGGAATGCTACGCGGCGCAAAGATATTTTACCTTGATGGCCTCATTTTTTTCCAGTTCGTCAGGGGACGATTCATAAACAATCCTGCCCTTGCTGATGATAAAAACATGATCAGAGACCCCTAATGCCAGAGGCAGATATTGTTCCACCAACAGAATTGAAAGCCCCTGCTCTCTTAACTGGCCGATAATGGTCCCGATATCCCGGACAATCTTTGGCGCAAGACCTTCGGAGGGTTCATCCATCAGGAGCAAATCCGGATTGGTCATAAGGGCCCGCCCCACGGAAAGCATCTGCTGTTCTCCCCCACTAAGGAGATCCCCTTTGAGATAGGCCCGTTTCTCAAGAATGGGAAACTGGGAATAGACCCTGTCCAGAGTCCATTCTATTGCCTTTCCACGACGTCTTGCTGCCATGGTGAGATTTTCTTTTACACTTAGGGACGGTAATATCTTTCGCCCTTGAGGAATCAGTCCAATACCCATTTTGGCGATGCGGTACGGCTTCAGATTTGTTATGTTTTTTCCTTTAAACCACACCATCCCTGCCCTTGGAGGGGTGAAGCCAATAATGGATCGAATGGACGTGGTTTTTCCCATGCCGTTTCGGCCCAGGAGCGCCACGATAGACCCCTCGCTAACGGCCATGGATACACCGTGGAGGACATAACTTTCCCCGTAATAGGTGTGAATATCCGCCAACTCCAAAATAGTTGTGGAATTATTCGATCCCCATGTAGATTTCTCTGACCTTTCGGTTTGACTCGATTTCATCCGGTGTTCCATCCGCTATTATTTCCCCGTAATGGAGTACGATAATACGTTGCGCCACCTCAAATACCAGTTCCATATCGTGGTCAACGATCAGCACCGTGTTGCTCGATTCAAGACTCTTGATGACGCCAATGATCTCCAACCCTTCCTCCTTTGTCAGGCCTGCGCTGGGCTCGTCCAGAAGAAGTAGTTTCGGTTCAAGGGCCAGACCAAGATCAATTTCCAGCCGTCTTTGTTCTCCGTAGGCCAGGCTGCTCACCGGCTCATTTCTTTTCTCCCACAACCCAAGGGTTTTTAATGTCTGAACGGCCTTATTGTGTACATCAGTATAACCCTCAACCGGGCGAAACATCTTAAAGCGGTTCGATCTGGTCCCGTGAAGCGTAAGCAACACATTGTCCATTACGGTCAGTTTTTGAAAAAGGCTGATGATTTGGAATGCCCGTGCCTGGCCGAGATGAGCTCTTTTGTGTGTCGGCAGCTCAGTCACATCTTTTCCAAAGAAATGGATGCTGCCCGATGTTGCCGCGAGCTGTCCGTTGATGAGGTTGAACAGGGTGGTCTTTCCGGCGCCGTTGGGCCCGATAATTGCCACCCGATCCCCCAACTCAACCGAAAAGGTGACGCTGTTTACTGCCTGCACCCCCCCAAATTGTTTAGACAGCCCTTCAACCCTCAGCGATTCCATAACGATGACTCACCTTTTCCCAGATTTTCCAGAGGTAGACGCCTATTCCCTCTCTTGCAAACATGATCGTCAGGACAAACAAACCGCCCAGTATCAACGGCCACCGCTGGGGCAGAAAAATGCTGGCAAAGGTCTCCACAAAGATAAAGACTGCCGCGCCGATAACCGGACCAAGGAACGTTCCCAGCCCTCCCATAATTGCCATCACCATGGGAAGGAAGGAAGTGGCGATACCCAGGTGATTGGGAGAAACAAAGAAATTATAATAAGCAAACAGGACACCGGCGATCCCGGCGAAGGCACCTGAGATCACCAGGGCAGTGTATTTATAAAGCCACACATTATACCCCACGGCCTCCATCCTGGATTCATCCTCTCTTATGCCCACCAGGGCAAGCCCAAAAGGGGAACGAACCAGACGATACAGCAAGACGCAACTGATGATAAAGCAGATCAAAACCATGTAATAAAAAGAGGTCGTATCAAGACTGAAACCCGGGATGCCCAGATCCGGCAAGTTGATGCCCGTGATCCCTTGCATCCCCTTGGAGCTGAGCCATTTCACGTTCCACGCGAGGCTGTAGAGCATCTGACCCAACGCAAACGTCACCAGGAGAAAATAGATACCCGTAACCCGCAGGGCAACAATCCCGAAAAGGGCGGCAACAAACGTTGCCAAAAGCAACCCAAACGGGGCGGTGATCCAGAAGAGATCGACATTGTAGTGGAGTTTTAACAGGCCAACGGCGTAGCCGCCGGCACCAAAAAAGGCGGCATGACCAAGGGAAAGAAGACCCGCGTAGCCAAAAACCACGTTGTAGCTCATGGCGAAAAGGGCAAATATCAGAAATCGGGTCATCAGCCCCTGGCCGTACCGGGACAGGAAAAGAGGAATTATGGCAAGGATCAGGGCCCCGGCAAGCTAGGGGGCCGTTGTCATTATGGAATTTTTGTCTGTTCTGCGGTTGGCGGCTACCATTTTCAGATTTTTCTCCCAAGAAGACCCGTGGGGCGAACGATCAAAACAATAATCATGGTCAAATACATGGTAAACATGGCCATTTGGGGGAACAGCGCTTTCCCGAAGGCATCAATCACCCCGATCAGGATCCCTCCCAGAAGCGCCCCCTGTATGGACCCCACACCCCCTACAATAATGACAATCAAGGCAAGGAGTAGCACCTCCATTCCCAGATCGGTCCGGACACCTAGCAACTGAGCCCCTATGACACCCGCCGCTCCCGCAATAAAAGAAGAGATAAAAAAGATGACCGCAAAGGCCAATTCAAGATTTATCCCCAGCCCCATGGTGGTTTCCTTGTCATCCATACCCGCACGAACAATGGCACCCATCCGGGTCCTGTCCTGTAACCACCACAATCCAACCCCGAGGATAAGCCCAAACAGGATTATGGCTATCCGGGCCTTTGGATAGGCTCTCCCCATTATTTCAAATGATCCCGTCAGAAACTTGGCGGTGAACGGCATTCTGGGCCACCCTCCCCACACCCAGAGACACACGTTGCTCAGGATGTAGACAAACCCAAAGGTCAACAGGACCTGCTCATTGGGCTGTTTATAAAGATGGCGTAACAGACCCCGTTCCATGGCAAGCCCCACCAGCCCCGCAGCGAGGCCGCCGGCAAGAATGCCAAGCCCTAATGTGGCACCCAATTTCACCGCCACTGTCCAGCCCACAAAGGCGCCAACCATATAGAAGGCCCCATGTGCCAGATTTGTGATCCCCATTGCCCCAAGAACAATGGACATGCCCGAGGCGATGAGAAACAACACCATGCCATAAGACACCCCATTGAGGAGGTTGATTACGAACCAGGACATTGTGTTTCCTCAAACAGCAACTGAGATGACCACGCACTGAAATGGTCTCAAAAGGGGGCGGTGGCAACAAACGCCGAACCGCCCCGGGAGGATCATTACTTCTTCAATCTTGGATCTTCTACCGCTTTATAGGTTTTTATAGGATCCCAATAATATTGGTCTCCTTTTTTCTTGAGTTCCACAATATAATTATTTACAAGGGCAACCCCTTCCGGGCTGACCGCCAGGGGGCCCTGAGGCGTATCGATCTTCACCTTCAGCAGGGCGGGCCACAATTTGTCAAAGGAATCATCACCACCCGTAGCCTTTAATGCGGCAAGGATGGTTTTGGTGATGGCATAGGAATTGGCTTCGAGTCCACCGGGGGCCTGGCCAAATCTCTTGGTCATCTTTTTGACCCATGTCTTGTTGATGGCAGTATCCATATCAGCCATATAAAGCGCCTGTCCCTTTAGCCCCAAGACCCAATCGCCCAGTTGAGAGGTGATCTGTTGAGGCATATCAGCCGCCAGGGTTGTCCCCAACAGCGGGGTCTTGACCCCAAAATCGCGATATTGGGACAGAAAAAGCTGTGCGGCTGATGGGCCTTCCACAAAATAACCGATGGTATCGGCCTTCTTCAAAGAAGTAAGATAAGGGCCAAAATCTTTATTTCCCACTGGCCACCATACTTCTTGAACTATCTTTCCTCCCTTTTCTTCAAACGCCATCTTGATGCCTTTGATAAAACCATGTCCCCCGGCATAGTCGGTTCCCGCGGTAATCATGGTCTTGTGGCCAAGTTCAGCCGCATAGTAACCCACGGGAGCTGTAAGCCCAACAAGTGTGGTCGGATAGATAAACCAGTTTTTGTATTTGGTAAGCTCAAGGTCACCACAGTAAAAACTGGCGGTAAGGACCTTTTTGTTGGCCAGGTAGGGTGCAATGGCCATATGGGCATCACCCATCAGGGGGCCCAAAATGATGTTGACTTCATCTCTCTCCACGAGTTTCTTTGCCTTTTCAAGCGCAACGTTCATGTCGGCGGCAGCGTCTTCCGGTATCAGCTCTATCTTTCTTCCCCCGACCGTATAGTTCACTTCTTCAAGTGCCAGTACGATACCGTTTTTGAAAAGCGGCCCGATAAAGGCGATAGGACCCGTCAGATTCAGGATAGCGCCTATCTTAATAGTTTTTGCTGCCTGAGCAGTTCCAACCCCACCGAAAAACATCGGGGAAACCATAAGACCAACAGCCAGAAACAGGATAACGAGTTTTTTCATTTTCTTGCCCTCCTTATAAAAAGTTAATAATATTTTTCCTTCTCTACCGTATAACTTCTCAATATGTCCGGGTGAAACTATAGGATTTTTGTAGTGGTGCCTGAACTTATTGAGAAGTTACTCCACCGTTTGCCAACTCTTCGAAACCTTTGCTAAACATCAAAACTCTATCCATACAGCTTAGCACATTGCCAGGGATAGACCATTCCCCAAGGCAGAATTCAGATGGCCCCTATTTGTTTAAGGTGGCACAATCCCATCCAACCTGATGATACATATCCACAACATTCCAGTGGTCCCTTACATATTTTATCTTTCCATTCTCGATAAAGGCAACCTGACAGAACTGGCAATCGAATTTCTTACCGGTGGCCGGCAGCCCAAAAAATTCTTTTTGGATGCTGCCGCTGATCCTGCCCATGTTGACCACCCTGTTCCCCTGGACCACAAAGGCCTCTATAAAAGGTTTAAAGTCAGGGACCGCATCTATCCAGCCAACACCAAACTCCCTGATTTCATCATGCCCGACTGCCGGCTCACCCGTTATGTCATAATAGACCCCATCCTCAGCCATAACCGAAAGGACCATGTCAACGCTCTGGGTCGCCCAACCCTTCAATTCGGTCATTACAAGTTTCAGGTTTTCTCTTTCCTCCGGTGAGAGATCTTCAAAAGAATCCGCATCCTGGTCAAGCAGACTTTTTTCTGTCATCAGCCATTCACGTGTGTTCATATCCTCAACCTCCCTTCAAAAATTGTTGTTTTTCCGGAATCAAATCCGGTGCTTCAAGTCCTGCAAGAGACCTCCTTCTGGTACGCATTATCAAACATAAACCCTGGGGACCCTTTTCCCTACAGCGCAGACCACCTCATAATTGATCGTGCCGGTCTTATCCGCAATTTCATCCACATGCGGATTTTCACCAAAAAGGACGACTTCATCTCCGATCCGGACATCCCCTATCTCTGAGACGTCGATCATACACATGTCCATGCACACCCGGCCGATCAACGG
>PVMK01155224.1_pt1 | contig 24739 bp, 24 predicted proteins | sample 1853481 | NCBI WGS metagenome assembly PVMK01 (sample SAMN08533507, study PRJNA380276) | Marine sediment metagenome, whole genome shotgun sequencing project.
AGAACATGACCCGACCCTTAGGCACATCGACACGCTGAACGTCATACAATCCACGTTCGGGGCCCGTAGCTCAGTTGGTTAGAGCTGGCGACTCATAATCGCTCGGTCGCAGGTTCAAGTCCTGCCGGGCCCACGCCGGAACGATTTCGTCGCTCCGTTGCACGAGGGAGAAGCCGCTATTGAACCTGCTCGAGTCTGAGGCTGCCCAAACGGGCGGGTCATGACTTCGCTAGACGGTTTCGTAGTTGAACTCGCACAAGCGCTCGAGGACGTTTCGGATCCGTCCACGAAAGAATGGTGGGAGCGCTACCTCCGGAGAGATGCTCAGTTCCGGGGAGTCAAGATGGCCGACACGCGCCGGATCGTCAATGCGCTCGTCAAACGCCACGACCTCGGTGAATCTGAAGCCTCCGGCTATCTCCAATTGGCACACGAGTGCTTTGCACAGCCATTCAGCGAGGACAAGCTCGCAGGTGTGCTGCTTCTGGCGGAGCATGGTTTGGCGACGCTACGAATCGAACACGCCGACGCCCTGGCACAGCCTTGGCGGACGGCTTCAGTGCACACTGGAACCTGTGTGATTGGTACTGCGTCAAGACACTCGGTCCTTTCGTCACAATGGGGCCTGACGTTGAATCCCGGGCTCGCGCAATTGCATCATGGGTGACGGCTCCGGCGCTGTGGCAGCGGCGAGCCGGAGTGGTTGCATTCGTCAACCATGCGGCCACCGAACCCGAACTCTTCACCGGCTTCACCGATCTCCTCATCGAAATCTGCGAAGTCAATGCCGGAGACCAAGCTCGGTGGAGCCAAACGAGCGTCGGTTGGCTTCTTCGGGAGCTCTCCCGGCGACGCCCGACCCTCGTGCACGATTTCATTGCCAGCGAGCCCCAACTGAGTTCCGAGGCGCGCCGCAACGCTATCAAATACCTCGATTCCGATCCCCAGTAGGTTGCACGCCCGAACGTCTCAGGCATTCCCACCTTCGGGCTAAGAAATGCTGGCCAAGGCGCCGATACAACGAATACGTGCCACCGGCAGGAGGATGCTTTGCGCGCCAAGTCGAACCATTTTCGCTTCGGATTCCTGTTGGCGCTGGTGGTTGCAGGCACCGCGACTATCGGGGCGATGCCCGGTGGCGCTGGCGGCGCATCCGCTGATGCTGCCACTTCCCCGATGGTCGACGAGATCGGCTTCTTTGATCCCTCCCAGGGTCTCTGGCACCTCAATACGCGCGGTGGTAGCCCCGGTTCCTTCTACTTCGGAAATCCAGGCGACTACCCCCTCGTCGGCGACTGGAACTGCGATGGCACCGATACACCAGGTCTCTATCGACGATCAGACGGTTATGTATACCTCCGAAACCGAAACACGCAAGGAGTTGCGGACATCCGGTTCTTCTTCGGTAACCCTGGCGACCTTCCGCTGGCGGGCGATTTCGATGGCGATGGATGTGACACCGTCTCGATCTATCGCCCGTCCGAGACTCGTATCTACATCATCAACGAACTCGGCTCGAACGATGGTGGATTGGGTGCCGCAGATCACAGCTTCCTGTTTGGCAATCCGGGTGACAAACCTTTCGTGGGAGACTTCGATGGTGACGGCGGGGACACCATCGGGCTGCACCGCGAATCGACGGGCTTCGTGTACTTCAGAAACGCGAATACGTCTGGCAACGCTCACGACCAGTTCTTCTTTGGAGACCCTCAGGATCGCTTCGTTGCGGGCGATTGGCTAGCGACCGGCGAGGATACCCCTGGGGTCTATCGACCATCGAATCGCACCGTCTACCTGAGATATGCCAACACCCAGGGCAACGCCGACGAGCAGTACCAATGGGGCAACTCCGGGTACATTCCCGTCGCTGGAATATTCGGAGATGTCGACGCTCCAAGCTTGCAGTGCACCATCCTCCCCGGCGACAACATCTGGAACCAGAGAGTGGATGGCCTGCCGCTGGACCCGAGGTCAGATCAGTACATAGCTTCGATCGGCTCGTCCTCGACTTTGCATGCCGACTTCGGAGCGGGTGTGTGGCCGCCCGGCTCGGACAGCCCGATCGGAATTCCCGTGATCGAGGTGCCCCCACAGCAGCCCACGGTACCTATCATCTATACGGCCTACGGATCTGAATCCGACGCAGGCCCATTCCCCATCCCGCCCGATGCGCCGATCGAGGGCGGTCCGAGCGGATCAGGAGATCGCCACGTGGTCGTCCTGGATCGCGGTGCCTGCATGCTCTATGAACTCTTCAACGCCTACCCGAACAGCAACGGATCGTGGTCGGCAAGCTCGGGAGCCTCCTATGACCTCCAGTCGAATGCGCTTCGCCCCGACGGCTGGACATCGGCGGACGCAGCGGGACTGCCGATCCTCCCCGGTCTCGTCACCTACGAGGAGGTCGCGTCCGGCGAGATCCGCCACGCGATCAGGTTCACCGCACCGACAACCCGCAGGGACTACGTGTGGCCCGCACGCCACTTCGCATCCAGCACGACCGATACGAACCACCCACCCATGGGACAACGTTTCAGGCTTAGGTCAGACTGGGATATCAGCGGTTACTCGCCAGACGTGAAGGTGATCTTGAGAGCATTCAAGGCCTACGGAATCATCCTCGCCGACAACGGTAGTGCCTGGTACATATCGGGAGTCCCGGATGGACGCTGGGACAACGACATGCTCCACGAATGGGACGACATCCCCGGGTCGGCGTTTGAGGCGGTCGACGTCACCTCACTCATGATCGACCCCGATTCCGGCGAGACCGTCCGTGGTTGACGGCACCGAAAACATCAGATCTGAGGACCGCCAAAGGCAACACCAGACAGGTCAGCCATCTCCCGATGGAACGTAGTGAGGTCATCGGTCGTGAACCCAGTAAGCGAGTCGTGTCCGCAAGCTCTTGCGAGCACCGTCATCAGTTCAGTGGCCGCCCCGAAGTAGCGGCCCAGACGTTGGGCCGCTTCATCGACTGGCAGCCTCGCCCGTAGATGTGGCTGCTGCGTCGCGATCCCTACAGGGCAATTATTCGTGTTGCATGCTCGCATGCCAATACATCCGATTGCCTGGAGCGGAACATTCGATAACGCGATGCCATCAGCGCCGAGCGCAAGCGCTTTGACAAAGTCTGCAGGCGACCGCAACCCACCTGTGATGATCAAGGTGACGTTTGAAGCGTCGGCATCGTCGAGGAATCGCCGCGCTCGTGCAAGCGCAGGAATCGTCGGAACCGAGATGTTGTTTCGGAAGAGAAGGGGTGCCGCTCCGGTGCCTCCTCCCCTGCCATCGAGGATCACGTAGTCGACGCCAACTTCGAGGGCAGCCTGAAGGTCGGCTTCGATGCGCTGTGCAGAGAGCTTGAATCCAACAGGAATCCCGCCGGTCCGCTCACGCACCTCGGTCGCAAACTCGGCGAAATCGGAGGGCTTCGTCCACTCAGGAAACCGCGCAGGAGAAATTGCTGGTTCACCGATCGGAATCTCACGCACCGCGGCGATCTCTGGTGTGACCTTCGGCCCGGGAAGATGGCCACCTGTACCCGTCTTGGCTGCCTGACCACCCTTGAAATGAAACGCTTGCACGTCCGAGAGTTTCTCCCATGAGAAACCGAATCGGGCAGACGCGAGTTCGTACATGTAGCGGCTCGACTCTGCCTTCTCCTCTGGAAGCATGCCTCCCTCTCCAGATGCGATCGCGGTACCCGCAATCTCGGCACCTCTAGCAAGAGCCGTCTTCGCCTCGGCGGACAGCGACCCGAACGACATGTCCGAGACGAAGAGCGGAATGTCGAGCCTGAGGGGCTTCTCTGCCGCTGGGCCGATGACGATCTCTGTCTCGACGCGATGATCATCGAGAAGCGGCGGACGAGCCAACTGAGCGGTGAGTATCTGGAGTCCGTCCCACTTCGGGAGTTTCTCCCTTGGCACGCCCATAGCGCCGGTGACCCCATGGTGGCCGACACGCGAAAGCCCATCTTCGGCAAGCGCATGGATGTGTTTCACATACGGCTCATCATGCGTGCCGGTCGGGTCCTGATACTCCCCCTGATACGCGTCGCGGACATATGGCTGTGGATGACTCTCCGCCCACGCCGCGACCTCGTCTCCATCCACCCAGACGATGTCGTCTTCTATGACGGAGGAGAACTTGTGCAGGACATCGGTGTCGCGGTAGCTCGAGACACCCGTGTCGTAGCGGTAGTCCCATGAGTGGATGCCGCAGACGAGATTGTCGCCGTCGATGTGCCCATCAGCCATGAGAGCGCCACGATGTACACATCTTCCGTAGAGAACGCTGTGACCCTCGCCGTCCGGCCATTGGACAACTACGAGATCCACGCCCGCCACCAGCGCATGCACCAAGGCGCCGGGCTCAATCTCTGACCAGGTAGCTACTCGTACCTTGTTCATCGGTCTCCAGTCGGCTGCAAATAGCTGTAACGATATCGTTCGGTGAATCCCAGCCCCTCGTACAACTCGATCGCTGCTTCGTTCCTTCCAAGCACTTGGACGAACTGCCATTCGGCGCCCTGTTCAATCGCCCATGCTGAACTCGCGCTCATGATGGCCGTGGCCAATCCAGCTCGACGATCAGCCTCCCTCACAGCCACGGAGAACACGGAGGAGATGCCTTTGCTGACCGCGGTGAACCCAACAGCCCTTCCCGGGATCCACAATCCAACGGCAGCCGAAGCCGCTCTCTCTACGATTCGATCCCACGCCGCTCGAACGGAGGGGTCGCTGTAGTTCAGATCGATCAACTCGGCCGTATATTCGGGATTATCCGCAGCTACCACATCCACATCGTCGTGGTCGTTCGCTGACGCTGGCCTACGGACCATGACACTCGTCGCATCACGACGAGAAAGCCCCCAGTCGCTGAGACACGCTGCGATGACGTCCGCCTCCATGAGAGGGGTCACGCGCACCGTCAAGCCAGCTCCGCGCTCCGCGAGCCATCTCGAGATCGCGTCGCGAGTCTCCAACGAAATATCGACCTCACCGACAGACGTCGCAGAGTTGAGCCTCCGTGTAAAGCCACCGCTTGACGCGACCCGCCATCCTGAGATCGTGGTCGTCTCATCGGGAGACCACGCGGCAAAGCTCGAGCTCTCGATACGCTCGACAGATGGCATCACGGCAGCGTGCCCTCGAATCCCGAAAGTCCGGTAAGCAGCTCGTCAGGAATGCGCTTCGGACGGCCGTCGAGGCTCGTGCACGCACCATGCACCTTCTGGGTTGCAAGCACCTCATTGCCTCGTACGATTCGCTGGCCGAACCACATCGACACCCGTTTCACTTCCTCGACCCACGACTCAACGATGAGTTCGTCGTTCTCAACACCGGGGGCCATGAACTGGGTCTCGATACTGACAACCACGATCTGGGTTCCCAGATCGGACATCTGCGTCAGACTCCACCCCATCTCCTTGAACAGATCGATGCGACCTGTCTCGAAGTACTGGATATATACCGAGTGGTTGAGATGCCGATAGGGGTCGAGCTCATAGAACCGGACAGCGATTGGAGTCTTGTGGATCATCGTTCGCCACGGTAGCGGTCGACGGGTCGCCAGGCCTCACAGCACGGTCGTGGCGAGATAGGACTCGAACGGCACTTCGATGCCATCGTCGGTTCGGTAGTTGGAAAGTCGCTCATCCATCCATGCGATCGCCTCTGCCCGCTCCCCGCTCGACAAATTGAAGAACCCACCAGACCAGGGCAGCGCTTTCAGATGCTCGGGTACATACTCAGCGACCGGTGGAAGAGACACGTTCATTCGTAGGTGTTCCACTGCGACTCCATCGAGGCCTGCGGAATCGAACCAGCCACGAATCTGACCCTCGCCGCCCTCGACGAATGTTCCCTTAGAGGCATCGAGGTCAGTGTTGCCGAAGCGTACCAACATCTCGAACTCCGTCATGAAGAAAGGAGAGTGATCGATTCCCGCCCAAATGGTCGCAGCCACGCATCCTCCCGGTCGCGTCACTCTCGCCATCTCTGCGAGTCCGGACGGAACATCGGGGAAGAACTGGGCACCCTGCTGGCAGATCACGCTATCGAATTCATCGTCGACGAAGGGAAGGTCGAGCGCCGACGCCTCCGTCCATGAGATCTCTGGTAGATCGTCCCACGGCACCGATCTCGCCATCGCGACCATTCCTGGGTTGATGTCACTCCCAACGACTCGACCGGACGGCCCCACAGCCCGGGCAGCGGTTCGGGCAGCGAAACCGGTACCGCACGCGACGTCAAGCACGGCATCCCCCTGGTTGACGCTCGTTGCCACCATCGCATCAACGAAGGGAGCCATGAAATACTCGACCTGAGCCTGGTAATGGAGGGGAGCATTCTCCGATATCTGGAATCCCGATTCGTCGCTCATCGACTCGCCTCCCTGAAGCCGTTCTGCCTCCACGCCTCATATACCCCAATGGCTGCGGCGTTGCCAAGATTCAGGCTCCGGCCACCCTTGGCAATCGGAATCCGGACACGATCGCTGATCGCATCGTCATCCAGGATTTTGGCTGGCAATCCGTCGGACTCACGGCCGAAGAGCAGCACATCGCCGGGCCGATACTCGATGTCCGTATAGAGGCGTTGCGCATGCTGAGTGAAGGCGACCCCGCGTGTTGGCTGTCGCGCAGCAACGAATTCTTCGAACGACTCGTACGTCGCCACATCGGCGAACTCTCGGTAGTCAAGACCGGCACGCCGTAGGCGGGCGTCATCGATGTCGAATCCGAGGGGCTTGATCAGATGGAGCCGGCTACCGGTGTTGACCGTGAGACGCATCAGGTTTCCTGTGTTGGGCGGGATCTCAGGCCGCCAGAGGACAACATCGAACACCGTGGTCAGTCCTCCTTACGACGCGCTTTTTCGAACAGAAGGAGGAAGCTGAGAGCGGGGTCCTTCGACTGGATCATCTTTATCTCATCCCAATGCTCTTCAACCGTTCGCTGCATCCATTCGGCTATATCGCCGATGTTCATCCACAGGTACGAGTAATGACGACGCGTCGGTGGCTTCGTCGCGAACACCATCTGGCGAACACGAATGCCCGCCGGATGGAATGCCTCCCCGCCATCGAGTAACTCGCTGACAAGTTCCTGCTCGACCTCACGCGACATTGCGCCGAAGCGCCGAAGCGCTGCCGCCACAACCGCTGGATCACGCGCAGCCTTGTTGAGCTCAGCAGCTCCCTCCTTCACCTCACCGATGATCAATTCAATGTGTTCATCGGATACCTCAAGCGCTCCATCGGGCTCGATCCGAAGACCGCCAGTCGGTGCCTCGGAACCGAGACCCCCCGCCCCGGGAAACCGAAGCGCGAGCACATCGATGTCGGTTACGTTGCGGGTCGTGAGCCCAACGCTCTCGAGTATCGGATACTCGGTCACGGTGAAGAAGCCGTTTGCCTGGAGGTACGTTTTGACGAGAGCGACGGCCGTGTCCATGTCGCAATCCTAGGTGGCAGTGCTAGGACTTCTCGACCGATTCACGATCCAAGCAATACCGAGAGCAACGAGTCGCCACCCCACCATGAACGCAATGAAGTACGCGCCGGTCACGATGATGAACGTCCGAGCAGTTCCATCACCCCACACATAGTGACGTAGGAGCATCCCTCCTGCGAGGGATATGACCGCCAGGAGGAAACCGTTGAGTATCGACAGCGGATTGATCCACGCTCGGAGAACAAAGATTCCGCCAGCAAGCGCAATGAGGAAAGGCGTCCCAACACCCAGGATTCCAACGAAATCGAAGGTGAAACCGTGAAAGTCCGACCCAATGAACGCGAACGACATGATTACGGAAGCGTCAAGAACCCAGAACCAACGTCTCATACGGGGAACGCTATCGAGATCCGTGGCCTCTCGTCGGGTCGGCCCCTCTTCTATGCTCGTCTCCAGGAGGCTCCATGGATTTCAACTTCACGGATGAACACAATGCCCTTCGCGCCATGGTGCGCGAGTTCGCCGACGACCGTATCGCGCCGAACGCAGAGCAATGGGACTCTGAGCATCACTTTCCAGCAGACGTTGTCAAGGAGATGGGCGACCTCGGCCTGTTCGGGATCACGGCCGACGAGGCGTGGGGAGGAGCCGGCGCGGACTTCACAAGCCTGTGCATCGCCATTGAGGAAATCGCGAGGGTTGACCAGTCGATGGCGATCACCATCGAGGCGGGAGTAGGTCTCGGCATCAATCCGATCCATGAATTCGGTTCCGACGAGCAAAAGACGAAGTGGCTCCCCGATCTCGTGGCAGGCAAAACACTCGCCGGTTTCGGGCTTACTGAACCCGATGCTGGCTCAGATGCTGGAGCCACTGCAACAAAGGCTGTCCTCGATGGCGACGAATGGGTGATCAACGGATCCAAGGCTTTCATCACCAACTCAGGCACAGAGATGACGAGCGTCGTGACGATCACAGCACGCACCGGCCCTGACGAGATTTCGACCATCCTCGTGCCTTTGGACACCGAAGGCTTCACGGTTGAACCTCCATATCGCAAGATGGGCTGGCACGCCTCTGACACGCATCCCCTCACATTCATCGACGCGCGCGTCCCCGCTGAGAACCTCCTCGGCGAGCGTGGCAGGGGGTTCCATCAGTTCCTCTCGACCCTCGACGACGGCCGCGTGGCCATTGCAGCTCTGGCGGTCGGCGTTCTCCAGGCGTGCCTCGAGGAATCAGTCTCGTACGCCAACGAGCGGATTGCCTTCGGAAGACCGATCGGTTCGAATCAGGCGATCGCCTTCAAGATCGCTGATATCGAGGTGATGACAGACGCTGCGCGTCTCCTCACCTACAGGGCGGCGTGGCTCAAGGACCAGGGCAAGCCCTTCAAGCAGGAGGCCGCAATCGCCAAGCTCTACGCCACAGAGGCAGCCGTGACGGCCACGAGAGACGCGACCCAGGTCTTTGGCGGCGCAGGTTTCATGGACGAGACACTCGTGGCACGCCACTACCGCGACTCCAAGGTCCTCGAAATCGGCGAAGGCACCTCCGAGATCCAACGTCTCGTCATCAGCCGCGGTCTCGGCCTCCCCATCCGCTAACCCACACCCGCTTCTGGCGTCCATATCGACCATATTTCGTTGATACGGACGCCAGAAGAGTCAAGGGAGGTCCGGGGTGATGCCCAGGCCGGGACCTGTGGGGACAGTGATGTGGGCGTTGGCGTATCGGGACTCGGTGACGTCGGTGTCGAGGTACCACTCTGCTGGCGCAACGTCCGACACGAAGGCGTCGGGGCATGCAGCGAGTATGTCGGTGTAGGCGCGGCCGATGCCTGTCTCGAGAAGGCCGGACGCCCGCCAGAGCTTGGCTGCCGAGTTGGCCAGCTCACGCACCGCAAGGGCGCCGGACCACCCAAGCCTCCCTGGCTTCACCACCACACCATCCACATGATCAAGCGCCAGTGCAGCCTCTGCACTGGTCACAGAACGCACCGACTCATCTGCGAATACGGGCACTTCGATCGCTGGCACCGAGGCCAGATCTGAGAACGGCTGCTCCACGTAGGAGATACCGAGAGCCAGCAGTGCGTTCAACTCAGACATTGAGTCCAGGTCGAAAGATCCGTTGGCATCAAGTCCCAGCAGGACATCGGGGTGGCCTCGTCGGATCTCCGCCACGTGGCCAACACGACCTGGTTCGATCTTCAGCTTGAAGCGTGAGATACCCTCCTCCACGGCGCGGTCGACTTCGGCGATGGGATCGGCAAGGCCCACGGCGAGCGATACGTCGAGAACCTCTTTCGTCGCTCCCGCTATGCAGAACAAAGACTCTCCATCAAGCCTGGCTCGGAGGTCGGCATGGGCCTCATCGATGGCAGCATCGAGAGTCGGCGTGCTCTCCCCCGCTCGAGCGGCGCTCAATACGGCTGAGATGGGCTCATCCTGACCAGGAAACGGAGCCGCCTCACCCCAGCCATAGAGGTCATCTCCGACGCGGACAAGGGCGACGCTCCGTGACGCGATCGAGCCACCAGACGTCGTGAAGGGACTCCTGAGCGGTATCTCGAGGTGAAAGATCGTGACTGGCTGGTCGGCCATGTACCTCCGTCGGTGTCGCGACGATAACCCGCACCGGGTTCGATTGCGCTCGGCGGTAGCCTGACACCGGATACGCCACGGAGGACCTATGAAACTCATCGAATGTGTGCCGAATTTCTCTGAGGGCGCAGATCGCGGCGTCATCGACGCCATCACCTCAGAGATTTCTGGCGTCAATGGAGCCGAGCTCCTCGATGTCGACCCAGGTGTCGCCACCAACCGTACGGTCGTCACATTCGTCGGTTCACCCGAAGCTGTGGAAGAGGCAGCGTTCCGCGCCATCGCGAAGGCTGCTGAGCTCATCGACATGACTCAACACAGAGGTGAACACCCCCGTATGGGCGCTACCGATGTGTGCCCATTCATCCCTGTCGAGGGTGCCACGATGGAGGACTGCGTCGAGATCGCCCAAAGACTCGGCGAACGGGTGGGAAGCGAACTTGGTATTCCTGTCTACCTCTATGAGCATGCCGCGACGGATGGCAGGAGATCACTCTCGGAGGTCCGGAGTGGCGAATACGAAGGGCTTGAGGTCCGTGAGGATGCTCCAGACTTCGGTCCAACGTTCAACGCCGGTGCCGGCGCAACGGCAATCGGCGCCCGGCAGTTCCTGATTGCCTACAACGTGAACCTGAACACCTCCGACCGACGCCTGGCGCACCAAGTCGCGTCCGCTGTTCGCACTCTGGGCACCGCGACCAGGGATGCGGAGGGGAAGATCATCAAGGACGAGAAGGGGAAGACGGTCTTTGCACCCGGGAGGTTCGAAGAGGTCAAGGGAGTCGGCTGGTACATCGATGAGTACGACAGGGCACAGGTGTCGTTGAACCTCACGGACTCATCGGTTGCGCCGATGCATGAGGTGTTCGAAGCTTGTAGACAGGAAGCGACCGCACGCGGGATGCGAGTCACCGGCTCGGAGCTTGTGGGGCTCGTCCCCCTTGAAGCGATGCTCGCAGCTGGCGACCATTTCCTCACGGCGCAGGGACGGACCACGGCGATTCCCAAGCCGGACCGAATCCGTATGGCAGTGGTCTCGCTGGGTCTCGATGAGATCGGTGACTTCGACCCCGCCACGAAGATCGTTGAGTACCGATTCCGAGGCGAGCCCAAAGGGCTCATCACAGAGACGGTCGCAGGTTTCGTCGACGTTCTCTCTCAGGACTCGGCTGCCCCAGGCGGTGGGTCGGTTGCGGCGTTGGCGGGAGCACTCTCCGCCGCCCTCTCGTCGATGGTGGCGTCGCTGACGTTTGCAAAGCGGGGTATGGAGGAATCCAGGCCCACGATGGAGGCCGCTGGCCGTGACGCGCAGTCCTTAAAGGATTGGTTCCTCGCTGCGGTCGACAGGGACACCGAGGCGTTCAACGGTGTCATCGCCGCGATTCGATTGCCTCGTAGCACCGACGAGGAGCGCGCTATTCGTGAGACGGCCATGGCAGCGGCAAACCTGGATGCCACAATCGTCCCACTCGAAGTGCTCGAGCGCACCATCGAAGCACTTGAGTTGGCACTGGTCGCGGCACGCGACGGCAATCCGAACTCGGTCACCGATGCCGGTGTCGGCGGTGTATGCGCTCTCGCGGCTGCGGAGGGAGCATCGCTCAACGTGCGCATCAACCTCGATGGTCTTGACGGTGACACCTCAGGACTCCTCGCCCGCCACGATGCCGCGCTGGCAGGCGCGCGCAGCGTTGGAGAACAGGTCGCAGATGCAGTCGAAGCACATCTCTCCTAAGCCCTTGAGCCGATGATCGCCAGAGTCCTTGCGATCATCGGAGTTCTCGCGGTCGTACTCGCTTCCTGCTCGAGTTCGTCCGAGCCCGAAGACGCCGCGTCAGCCCCTCCAGGTTTCCGGGGTCTCTTCGAAACTGACACCGCTCCCCCACCTCCGGCACTGAATGTCTACAAGATCGCTGCGGGGGAGAAACTCTACACAGAGAACTGCGCGTCGTGCCACAGGACTGACCTATCGGGAGATCCGAACTGGATGATCCCGGACGAGAACGGTGTATACCCACCACCACCTCATGACGCGACGGGCCACACATGGCACCATGATGATGGACTTCTCCTCGGAATCATCAGAGATGGACTCGAGGGGTTTCCCTCTGGCATGCCAACCTTCGGCGGGATTCTCACAGATGACGAGATCCTCTCCATCCTCGAGTTTCTCAAGTCGACTTGGGGGAACGGGGAACGCACGTTCCAATGGCAGGCCACGTGGCGGGCTCAAGAGTCTCGTACATCCCAACCGTGAACATGCCCTTCAAGCCATCTCGCTTCCTCAAAGCGATTGCAGCTGACCGAGACCCAGATCATGTCACAGAGGCGAGGCTCGCGCCCATGAGTTCAACCACTTTCGCGTAGGACAGATTCTCAAGACCGATCTCAAAGTTTCTATCGACCGCCGCTTCCACGGATCTTCCACCCTGCACCATCTCGGTGGCCGCGGCGACTGTGTCGTCGGTAATGACTCCGTCCAGCTCCACGACATCGAGTCCAAGCGGGGCGATGTCACTCACGTACACCGGGTACCTATTCACCATCACAGGGCTTCGGTAGTACAGGGCTTCCACCAGAGCGTTCCCATAGCCTTCGTAGAGGCTCGGAAAACACACAAGATCGGCTGCGGCGTAGGCACTCGCGAGCGCATGGCGATCGCGACCGATATCAACAAGCCGAAGGTCCACGTCGAGATCAGATGCGAGCGCCAGCAGCTCATCCCAATACTCAGAGTCGAGGTCGTCTGGGTGGGACACGATTACTTTCAGACTCCCGTCCAGACGTGACGCCAGCTCGATCGTGAGTTCAATTCCCTTACGCCGCACAACTCTCGTCGGCTGCAGCAGAACGACGTCAGCATCCTCGATTCCTACCAATTCACGGAATCTCGCACCTCCGTCGCCGGACGGTCCGCCGCTCTCAAAGTCCATCACGTTCGACACCACGGTCGAGGCAAGTCCTCGCCGCGATTGGAGCTCCTCGGCTGCAATAGAATTGATCACCACGTGAGCAATGTGATCGCCAGAGGGAGGAAAATACTTGTCAAGTATCTCCGGTACGACACATCCGTCGAAGCGAGGTCTCTCCCACGAAAAGTCATGATGATGCCCCACGGTAGGGATGCCTCTCTCCTCGACCACGTCAGCCACAGCAACGGCGAGCGGGAGTTGCATCGGGATCGCCCACGCGTTCTGAACGATGACGGCATCGACAACGTACAGATCGAGAAACTCCTCAAATGCCTCCCTGATCATTGCGACAGTCGAGGTCATTTCGGCACGGACGGCATCAGGGTCGTCGCCGTTGAAAGCAATATGCTGAAGCTCCACATTGGCGGCATGGTCGAACGATGCGGGAGGGAACACAACACCCGGTATGAACTCCGGACCGAGTTCGCCTGCAAACCAGAAGACATGATGTCCGACACGTTCAAGCGCTTCAGCGACCTTCGCCGCTTCGAGCGATACACCGTCAAGTCCTGCGAATCGAGCTCCCACCATGGCGATTCGCATCGCTAGCCCTTCACGCCCCCGGCCGTCAAGCCTTCGGTCAGGAATTTCTCAGCTGCGAAGAACAGGAAGATCACAGGTATCGAGATGATCACGGACCCGGCCATGAGCATCGTCTTTGGCACTTCCTGGCTGTCCAGCTGCGCGACACCGAGGGACAGCGTCCACAGGTCGCGATTATCAAGCACGAACAGCAGGGCATAGAGGAATTCGTTCCAGGCGATCATGAACACATAGAGGCCGACGGCCGCGATCGCTGGCATCGCGAGAGGGATCGTGATCCTCCAGATCACACCGATCCTCGACAACCCATCGACCAGACCGGCTTCCTCGAGCGACACCGGGATCGATTGGAAGTAGCCGCGAAGCATGTAGAGAGCCACCGGCAGCGTGGATGCGAGGTACACGATCATGAGGGAGTAGAGGCTGCTCCGAATACCGATCCTCGAGAACATCACGAAAAGAGGAATCGAGACAACAACGACAGGAAACAGATAGATAAGGAGAATTCCAATACTGATCGATCTCTTGCCGAAGAAATCGAGCCTCGCCACTGCGTATGCAGCAAGAATCCCCACCGTGAGCGTCGTGACGACTGTAACCGTCGCAACGATCGCGCTGTTCTTGATGAAGACGAGGAATCCTTGGCCCCCCTGATCCACTGGTCGAAGAACGGCCTTGTACGTTTCCAACGAGAGAATCTGCTCCATGGTCGGCCACCATCTGGCAGGGTCGACCAGGAGTTCAGCGAATGGCTTGAACGAGAGTGCCAGCATGTAGACGAGCGGGAACGCCGCGATCAGGACAAAGAAGCCAACGCTCATCCACTTGAGGACACCAAAGAGCTTCCTTTCGAACTGAGCCCTTGTAATGCGCTCGGCACTTGTCATTCGGACTCCTCGACGTAGAAGAACTTGTAGTAGATGAGTACAAAAACGCTGAGGATTGCCGCAAGGATGATGCCGAGGGCTGCAGCAGCGCCCACATTACCGCGGCCAATCAGCCATTCGATGATCTTGACGGTGATCACCTTGGTACCGGCTCCACCGCCCGTGAGCAGAAACACGTCATCAAACTTGTTGAATGTCCAGATGAACCGAAGCAGGAACAGAACCGAGATTACGGGTGCAAGTGACGGAAGAGTGATGTAGCGGAACCGCTGGCTGAGTGTTGCTCCGTCGACCTCGGCAGCTTCGTTTATCTCGCTGGATTGGGACTGAAGCGCGGCGAGGATAAACAGAAATGCGAATGGGAAATATCTCCACGCCTCGAATGCGATCACAGTGAATAGGGCGAGTGGAATCGTGAGAGTGAACAGACCGAGCACACTTATGTCGTACGACCGCGTGCCTAGGAAGTCGATCGCATTGAAACCAAGGCGTTCGAGCCAGACGTTTGCTATGCCGTAGTTCGGGTTCAGCATGACCTGCCAAACGAACGCTGCAGCGATCACCGGAACCACATAGGGGAAGAGAACCAGGCCGCGCACGATACTACGGCCCCTGAACGCATTTTGGAGTGTGAGCGCGGCCCAGAGGCCCATGAGAATCGAGAGAATCGAGCCACCGACTGTGTACGCAAACGTTGTCCGCAGAACGGGCCAGAACTCGCTGTCCCTGAGTACCAACTCGAAGTTCTTCAGGCTCGGTGTGAACCCGATGAGACTCACCTCTCGAATGTTGATGAGTCTCGCGGGCTGAAGCGAGAGAGCGAAGTTCCACAGCAGCGGGAAGAAAAAGAGCACGAGGAGCACGAGCACCGTCGGCAGCATCAGCGTCACGCCAAGCCGGGACTCCTTCTTCTTGAGCCCTGACTTCTTCTTACGTTGGTTCTCCACGGCAACTGCCATCTACGTGCCTCAGGAATCGGTAAGGGGCCGGAGTTCAAGACCCCGGCCCCACAAGTAGTACTTCCTATCCTGCTGCGTCTGCCAGGAATTCCTGCTCCTGGACCGCATTTGCCTGCATCTGGGCCACCGCGATTTCAACCGAGGTCCCGCCAAGAACCTGGTCGATTGCGGTCGGCACGATCAGAGTCGAGTAGACCGCTGACACGAGTTCTCCCTCGCCCTGCACGAATCCCCACCTCGACATGTTCGATGTGCCCTCGATGAGATCGTTGATGACTTCCTCTCCATAGAAGTCAGCCAGTGGTGCCTGACGGTCAACACCGGTTGACAGAGCACGCCATCCCTCGATATAGAGCGTTGGATCATCCTGTGTACCGCGTCGCATCGGGAACTTGCCCTCTGGCGACGTTGACAGCCAGTCGAGGTAGCCATCGGAAAGCCAGAACTCTACGAACTGCTTTGCTGCATCCGTGTTCTCGGTCTTACCGATTCCCATGTAGGACACCTGGCCATACTGCGCAGGCGCACCACTCGGACCGCTGAACGACGGCATAAACGCACTGTTCTCGGCAAGGTACGAGATGTTGTCCACACACTCGGCACATGTTGGCAACGCTGCATCTCTCAGACCGGCCATCTCATCCATGATGAACGGCGACCATACGATCATCGAAGCCTGACCGGCGAAATAGGTTGCACGTGTCGACACGACATCCTGAAGTCCAGCAGGGCTGTAGTTCGAGATGAGGTTGGTGTAGAACTCCATTGCTTCGACACAGTTCGGCGAGTCAAGCGTCACCGTCCCAGCGTCGTCAATGAGCTCACAACCGTTCGCAAGTGCAAAGTGCTCCCACGTCTGCTGCGTGAACACGGCGCTCGGGTCGGTCGATGCCGTGATGCCGTACAGATCACTGCCAGGATCGTTGAGTGCTTTCGCCGCTGCCTCTATGTTTGCAAAGGTGTCTGGCGCTGCCAGGCCGGCTGCTTCAAATAGATCCGTGCGATAGATGAGCAACTGGCCCCAACCATCTGACGGTACTGCGGTTGGACTGCCGTTGGACGAGCCCATCGCGAGCGCGCCAGCCGAGAATGTGCCCTCACCAAGCGACGCGATCACCTCAGCGGCCGCATCCTGATCGAGTAGGCCCGCATTTGCCCAACCAACCGTGAAGTCGAGTGGGTGGAACACAACGTCAGGAAGATCCGCCGCTGCTGCGTTTGTCAGCATCAGCTGTGGGAGAGCGTCCTCGGGCGTCACCGTGAGCTTGACTGGAATTCCTGTCTTTGCTGTGAAAGCATCAACGATCCCCTGTGTGATCGCGACACGGGCCGGTTCTTTCTCGGTGGTCCAGAACGTGATCTGATCCGCAGTCTCTGCAGGCTCGGCTGGCACCTCGACGATGACCGTCTCGGTTGTCGTTTCGCCCGGAACGGTGACCGTCACGATCACTGTCTCCGTGGTTGTCTCACCACTGGAACACGCGGAAGCGACAAGCGCGAGCGCCATGCCCAATAGCAACATAAGACGTATTCGCTTCATGTGTGTGTACTCCTTGATTCTTGTCTTCCGCTTCTGGTAATCCTGAAGCGTCGATCAACGTTCCCCGGAGGACTCGTCGATCTATTTGTTCTACACTACACACAAAAGCGTTCGCCCTGCAAGTCAATAATGTGGTAGTGTGCCAAAGTATTTGATACTTCTTCAGTACAAATAGTCACAGCGAGATCAGCGACATCGATACCACCAACAGCCCAAGAATCCTGCTCGCAGAACTCTACGGATCAAGCGCCGTGGACGAGATATGGCCGCGCTTCGACGAGTTGGTGAGTGCCCATTCATCGAATCAGAGTCGCGCTCCGCAACACCTGCATGGCGCTCGCAGTTGGCTCATTGCATACCCCGACCACATCTCGGGAGCGGAGACGAGTTCGCTCAGCACTCTCGGTGATTTCGTGTCATCGCGCCTTCGGCCTCAGATCGACGGCGTACACATTCTTCCGTGCTTTCCCTGGAGCACAGATGACGGCTTCTCCGTAATGGACTACACAGCAATCGACGATCGATACGGAACGTGGACCGATATCGAGCGCATCGGAACCGCAGGAGACCTCATGCTGGACGCTGTGGTGAATCACGCCTCGGTAGAGGGGACCTGGTTCGGGGCGTGGCGATCCGGAGATGAGGACTTTGCAGACTTCTTCAGAACAGAGGATCCAGGCGCGGACCTGTCAGAGGTCGTGCGGGCTCGCGAGCATCCGCTACTCACAACGTTCGAAACATCCAGCGGCGACCGATGCGTCTGGACCACGTTCTCTGACGATCAGGCAGACCTCGACTACAGGAACCCGGACCTGCTGCTTGCGATCATGGGAGTGCTGCTCGAATACGCGAGACACGGAGCCACCGCGATCCGGCTGGATGCGGTGGGCTTCTTGTGGAAAGAGGCTGGCACACCGTCGATTCATCTACCCGAGACCCACAAGATTGTGCAGCTGATGAGGGCAGTTCTTGACGTGACCTACCCAGATGTCCTTCTGGTCAGCGAGACGAATGTCCCGCACCGAGAGAACATCTCGTATCTGGGTGACGGGCGGATTCCCGAGGCAGACATGGTGTACCAGTTCCCCTTGCCCCCGCTCACGCTCCATGCCTTCGGCACGGGCAACGCAACCGTTCTCAAGAACTGGCTTGAGACGATCAATGGGATTCCTCCCAACACGACGTACTTCAACTTCCTGGCATCCCATGATGGTGTCGGACTACGACCACTCGAAGGTCTCGTCGACGCGACGGAGGTCCAAGATATCGTGGACACTTGCATGGAGAACGGTGGGCTCGTCAAGTTCCGAACAGATTCGGATGGGTACTCGGTTCCCTATGAGCTAAACGGCACCTGGTTCGACCTCATCAGAGGATCCTATGCCGACGAAATGGCCATGCAGCGTCATATCGCGTCTCACGCGCTGATGCTCTCCCTCAGGGGTGAGCCTGCGATCTACCTACAGGCTCTGCTCGCCGAACCAAACGCCGTCGAACTGGCCGAGGCAACGTCAGAGCCGCGCTCCATCAACCGGCGACGGTTCTCGATCGACGAGATCGACGACGCTCTGGACAACCCAGGCACAGCGCCAGCGCGGAGCCTCGCGGCCCTGCTTGAGATGTTGTCATGGCGCGCGGCTTCTGACGCGTTCCATCCCGTTGCACGACAGCGCGTGCTCGACACTCCCCCGGCGGTCGTCGGTATCGAGCGTCTTGCGCCGTCCGGTGCATCGGCAAGGGTGTACATCAACGTATCGAACACGCCTGTCATGCTCACGGACATACCCATCGGAGATGTTCGTGGCTTCGGCGTCACAGCGCTCCACAACACGATCGAGCTCGAACCCTATGGCGTGGCGTGGATACTTCCGTCCGCCTCACACGAAGAGTGAACGAGTCGTAGAGTGCCGGCAATGGATCTCGACCCAACGTCTCCCATCCCTTTGTATCACCAGCTCAAGACACACATCTTGGACCGCGTTCACTCGGGAGAGTTCCTTCCGGGAGCCCGAATTCCGACAGAACACGAGATCTGTGAATCGTATGGGGTCAGCCGAACCACAGCGCGCCAGGCGCTGACAGAGCTGGCGGACGAGGGAGTGATTATTCGAGCTCGGAGGCGAGGTTCGATCGTCACACCGGGATGGCGGTCAACCCCTCAGGACACCCAACTTCGGTTGGTGATGTCGGATTCAGCGCGTGCAGAAAGGATCCAGAGGAGCATCGATGGTTCCGTCAATGTCAGCATCGACGTTGTGCCGTATGACCAGATCCACGAATATCTCATGCGCGCTGTGTCAGAGGGAGATGCACCCGATATCGCGCTCATCGATCATGTCTGGGTGGCAGAGTTCGCGTCCAGCCACATGATTTACCCCCTCGACGAGCTCAACCCCGAGTGGATCAGCAATCTGGTAACAAACGACATCCACGATTCAATCGCCAGCGGCTATCGATTCGAGGGATCGATATACGCAGTACCCGAGGAGGTCAACCTCGCCGGCATCTGGTATGACACGGATGCTCTTGCGTCAGTAGACAGCGAGATACCGCAGACGTGGGACGCGCTGATTGATGCGGCTTCCCGGATGAAGGAGTCCGGACTGGTCGAATATCCCATCTCGATGCCGGGTGGAGAAGCAGCGCAGGAGACAACCACCTACTGCTTGGCAGCGATACTCGCCTCGAACGATGCCAGCATCATCTCCGACGGCGTGCAACTCGATACTCCTGAGGGAGTGACGGCGATGCGGCTCATCAGGAGACTCGTCGTCGATGGGCTACTGAATCCGAACGTGGTGGCGAACGATTGGCTGGCCGGGCCGCGCTCCCTTGTTGAAGGTTCGGCAGCCATCAATATCGGCGGAAGTTACGAGTCCGAACACATCGCGAACGCGATCGACGCACCGCAGTCAGCAGTTGGTGCTCGATACACCTTCGCGCCTTTCCCTGGCGGTCCGTCCGGGCATCCGGCCACTGTGATTGGCGGCATGGCCCACGTGGTGTTCCGCCAGTCCAAGGACCCTCTCCGTGCGATGGACCTGGTCGAAGCGCTCATGGCTCCAGACGCCCTCAGGCACCGCGCCGCAGGCCACTGGACAATCCCGCCGCTTCAATCGGCCATTCAGTCCTCATCGCCTGAGTCGCCGTTCATCACCGAGACGCTGACGATGCTGCCTCTCGCAAGAACAAGGCCAATCGTCGCTGGCTATCAGCCCGTTACCAGGCAGCTCCAACGCATGGTTCAGTCAGTGATCTCCGGATCAATGCGTCCGGCTGCCGCCGTGGAACGCACAGCAGAATTCATCGGGGCAATGACGAACCTGCCTGTCGACCGTGGTTGATTGCAGCGCCCAACGCGCGGTGATAGTGAACGCTCGGATCCGGCCCTCAGCCTGAAGATCGACGGTAGACGGTTTCCATATCCCTGTGTGACATACATCTGGACACATGCAATGCGATTCGGTATGCTAATTGCATGACACAACTTGTAACCAGAATCGATGAGGGCCTCGCCTCAGACCTCGACCGTCTCGTTGCCATGGGCGTCGTCGACTCTCGCTCTGACGCCGTAAGGCAGGGACTCCGCTCCCTGATAGATGCACATGAGCGAAGCTCAACCGCCGATACAATCATCCGCGGCTACAGCAACACTCCCCAATCACAGGGAGAATTCGTGTGGTCAGACGAAGCCACGCGCCGGATGATTACGGAAGAACCGTGGTGAACCCTGCCCAGGGTGATATCTGGTGGGCGGAGGCTGAGGACAAGCGACGCCCCGTTTTGGTGGTGACGCGCTCCGAAGTCATACCCATTTTGGATCGAATAGTCATTGCCCCTGTCACCCGCACCATTCGAGGCATTCCCACAGAGATCGTACTTGATGTCGAAGAGGGGTTGGATGTGCCGTGCGCTGCATCCTTCGACAATCTTCAACCGATACGCAAGACGTTCCTGACAGAGATCGTCGGGTCCTTGCCTCAGCGCAGGTTTCAGATCTGTCAAGCGCTCAGCGCACTCGCTGACTGCTAGCGCGACTCGTCGTACCAGGTTGTCAGTCGGGCGAATCCCTCCGAAATGCTCACCGAAGGTTCCCATCCAAGAGCTTCCCGCGTCTCGCGTTGGTCGAACCAGTGAGCCGTCCCGAGTTGCTCGGCAAGGAAACTGGTCATAGGTGGATCACCTTCAATTGATCGGCGCTCCCATATGCGCTCAGCAACGCTCCCCCCTGCCCTCGCAATTTGGTACGGCACCTTGATCCTCGGCGGCTGAAGACCGGCTGCCATAACGATTCGATTGATGAGTTCGCCGATCGGCCGAGGCTGCCCGTTGGTCACCACAAATGCCCTCCCGCCAAGTTCGGGAGCACGGTCAAACCCAGCTATGACCGCATCAGCTGCGTTGTCGATGTAGATCGTATCGATGAGCGCGGTACCTGTACCCACGATCGCGAGTCTTCCGCTTCTAGCCCGATCTACGATCCGGCCAATGAGTTGGGTGTCCCCAGGGCCCCAGATGAGATGCGGGCGGATCGCCACGACCGACATGCCGGGTGAATCAGCAGCGAGGGCGATCTCTTCCGCCATCGCCTTGCTCTTGGCGTAGTTGCCCCTTGCCCTATCGGGGTCGGCAGGCTCCGCGGACGCGCCGACCAGCGACTTGCCCGCGTAGGCAACCGACGGAGATGAGATCTGGACGAACCGTGTGACATTCCCAGCGAGCGCCGCTTCAATGACATTTCTCGTGCCAACCACGTTGGTCGCGTTGAACCGCTCCCACCCACCCGAGACCGACGCAAGCCCCGCGACGTGTATGACGGCGTCGACGTGAGTCACCGCGCTCAACACCGCTTCCGCGTCGGCAACGTCGCCGAGATGCTCCTCAACATCGAGGTCACTTGGTCGGCGCTGGAACACCGAGACGTCTTCGCCTCGCTCGATCAACTGTTCGACGACCATGCGGCCCAGAAGGCTGGTGGAGCCAGTCACAAGGATTTTCATGGGCGACCCATCCGCCCACCGGTCAGGACTTTCTCTGCCCAGGCCGCCATTCGAGTTCGATCGATCTTCGAGTTGTGGCGCTTGTCGACGGGCATAGAAGACACGACGAGCACCGCAGCGACATCGACCGGTGCTGCCGCCTCACGAACCCGGTCCGCCAGATGCTCGTCCGCCAAACTCGCCCGTGCAACGCCATCATCGAGGCTCAGTACGACAACAACCTGCTGTGCTCCCACAGGACCAACTCCAACAACCGCTGCGAGATCGACTTCGTCGAGGACTGCGACACGATGCTCGATGCCCACCGGCGTGACGGGACCGTTCGCTGTTGTAATGACATGTCCGATCCTGCCCTCGATCCACAGCCTTCCCTCATCATCGAGATGCCCAACATCGCCGCTTCGATGCCACCCCACAGGTTGTGACGCTTGGCTCTGGGTCATCCACAGCTTGTCGTATCCATCCCTCATGTGGGGAGCTCTGATGCATACCTCTCCGAGGATTCCCGCATCCGTGGTGAGATCCCCTCCAGCCGTCCCCTCATCATCAATGGCACTGATTGCCACGTCGACACCGTCAATCGGGCGACCAACGCACACACCATCTCCCACACCAACAGCTTCGATCTCGGTGAGACTGATGTCGGCAACGGGCATCACCTCAGTCATGCCATAGGGCGTATGAGCCTCAGCATTTGGGAGGAGGGCCGCGACATCTCTGAGGACCTCCGAAGGAACGGGCGCCCCGGCCGACAGAAGAAGTCGCGCGTGATCGAACGCTCCCCTCTGATCTGACGACAATTCACCTGCGGTTACAGCAACATTACTCAGCGCTGCTGGTGACGCGAAGATCAGTGTCGCGTCGATCGAGGCTGCGGCATCGGCAAGCGCCGCCGCGGACAGGCTTCCGGGCGAGGTCACCTTCATGTCAGGCACAACTGAGGGAATCCCCATGAGCGTGCCAAGGAGAGCGAATGGCCCAAAGGCGGCAACGAGGCTGTCGCTGGCGCCAATGTCGTAGAGCCTTACCAGCGCATCGCGCTGAGCCTGCAGTTGATGATGCTTGTAGGTGACTCCTTTGGCGGGACCGGTCGAACCCGAGGTGAATCCCACCCCAGCATCATCGAATGGACCAGGCGGCGGTGGCAGCGGAATTCCATCGCCGTGGACGCGAAGATCGTCGAGTGACGCGACCGAACCGGCCATTCGTTGCTGTGCACCTGACAGTGGACTTGTGGAGATTCGGATACCCGGCCACCGCATCGCACGCGCTGCGGAAAGGGCGCGAGGGATGCCGATCAGATACGTTGGATCAGCGCTCTTGAGCGCCCGTCCCATGCCGCGAATTCCAAGACCGGCATCGGCAAGTACGGCCACGGCACCGATCCTCCATGCCGCAAAGATGCTCACCGCGAGATCTATACCCGGGGGGATGAGCATTGCGATCCGGTCGCCCGTGCCGACACCCAGTTCCACAAGTCCTCCGGCGACACGATTTACGTCCGCGTGGAACGCAGCGAATGTGATCGATCGCGAAGCTCCGTCAGGACCCATCTCAACAATGGCGATATCGCGGTCCCCCGCCTTTCGATCGATCGCTGCCCAGAGCGTGTCCCTCTCCGCTTCGAGGGTGTTCGCCTCTGGATCGGCACCAATGGTGTCCATCCACGTGAACACGGCGGACGCAATGTCAGCATCCTCGGGCGTGAGGTGGCTCGCTCCGATGAACCGGTGGATGCCTGCATTCGGAAGTCGCTGCTCCAGGTCGCGAAGATACAGATCGGAGAAGACCGGATCCGAAGGGCCCCACAACAGCAGCGAAGGTACATCAACGAGTTCAGCGAGCCCGACAGCGACATCCTCGAGCGCACCGTAGCTTGGGTGGTTACTACTCAGGGGGATGTCCTCAACGAACGTTGCGATTGCGGCCCTGCGATGAGTGCTTCGATATGGGGCCTCATACGCGTCACGGATCTCCCTGGATAGCCTGGGTCGAGACAGGGCCATCGTTCCACGGACAAAGGTCGGCGTCGTCTCACACAGCGTCCTGAGGACACCGGGTGTACGGACTGCTCTGATGAGCGACGGCGCGGGCGAACCCGCTGGTTGGTGAACCGCAGTGTTCATGAGCACGATGCCAGCAAGTTGGTTGAGATGCCGCTCCGCCCACCCCAGAGAGATGGGTCCACCCCAGTCGTGCGCAACGGTCACGACTGGACTCGTCAGACCGAGCTCATCCGTGAGGGCACCCAAGTCGTCGATACGTTGCGGGAGGCGACGCACGGTGCCTGTGCGTTCCGAAAAGCCCATATCGAGCTGGTCGACCGCTATTACCCGGACGTCCTCTGGTGCCTCAGCGAGAAGGTCACGCCAAAGATAGGACCACGTCGGATTCCCGTGCACACACAACAGCGTGAGCTTTGAATCCTCGACACCGTTGTCGAGAACATGCCAGGTTCGACCGACTTCGTCGAGGTGGGGAGTCGTGATCAGCCGCGACCACTCCGGTTTGAGGCCGGGGAGATCGGGGGGTGGGTGGGCCGCCGGAGAGACAGTGCCCTCTGTCACCAGACCAGTTCCATCGCCGATGCGTTGAGACCCGAGCCGATTCCGAGGAGAAGTACCTGATCTCCCGGCTCGAGGGAGTCTGCTTCGAGAGACAGCGTGATCGGGATCGATGCCGGGCCGACATTGCCAAGAAGCGGGAACGTGAGTGGTACCTTCGCAGGGTCAATCCCGAGCGTTTCGCACAACATCGCGGTGTGCACCTG
>PVMK01142977.1_pt1 | contig 24737 bp, 27 predicted proteins | sample 1853481 | NCBI WGS metagenome assembly PVMK01 (sample SAMN08533507, study PRJNA380276) | Marine sediment metagenome, whole genome shotgun sequencing project.
GCTATTATAAAATCCGTACCCGTGACTTAAGGTAGGGCTGATGATCATTCTTGGTATCGAGTTTCTCGCGCTCATAGTGATTTGTTATGTATTTTTTGTTTATGCGACAAGAGATCAGGTCTCTGAGAGAAAGAGAAAGCCGATTCCGAGTAGGGTTGTGGGGATGGCAATCTTAATGCTTCTCGCAATGATTCTATTTGCGTCTTGGTACGTGCGTCTAGGACTGGCCTCGTAACGCCCATAACAGCTGCGTTTGAGGCGGGCGCCGATTTGCGTTAGCAAATTGGCGGTCGGGTCAAACGCCGTTGCTTGCGCTGGTTTAGGTGTCGCCCAACCAATCTTCTGCGTTGAACTTTGACAACTTCTCATAGTATCGGTCGTTTGCGTCCTCGGTGGCGGGTTGATCCGACCTTAGCAAGTCATGCATATGCTCGGCGAGGATAGAACCGATCGCGTGGACAGAATCGTGGCGGTTGAGTCCCTGCTTTTGTAGCCGACCCAGGGCAGCCGTGATGTTTGGTATGTCCATGGCGATCTGCGTTTCAACGGCTGCGTGAATTGCTGCATGTGAATCCAACAATCCGCTGAATTCGCCGTGTGATCGGTGAAACTCCCTGGTAAGGTGCAGTCGTTCTCCCTCATCCAGAGCAAGCCACTCTCTACGATTCGGTGTCTTCGATGGGTTGTAGGAGCGCATCGCGACACCTAACGCCATGACCAGCGGCGTGCAAAGCGTGTAGCGCTTTGGACGTCCGTCTGCTTCAACTGGTTAGGTGGCCCTTGCCACTGAACCTCACCAAGACCGGCGTTACTACTCATCATTCTTGAATACACAACTCTTGCCATATTCTGCTGCTTCGTTTGCCGTCTAATCACCCGCCGGTTCCTCATCCATGCTGTCACACCAGGATTTGCTACCGGGCTCCGGAGAACAGGCAATAAATCCGAGTACTACCACGAGCCACACGAGATTAGTCCTTAACATCGGCTAATAACTCCGTCGCTTACGCCGGTCAGGCGGCATCACGATACGGTGGATATACATAGTATTTCGGCTGTTGGTCCAATCGAACGTGAAGCCATGATACGCCTCCACCTGCCGTGTTTAGCCACAATGGTTCCGCGCTAATCCTACGGTTTACCGTCGATCCGATCATTTTCCACAACGAATGCCGCTGGGAGTATGGCGCAGAATTCAAGAAAGAACTCAAATGGCTATATGAGGACGTCTCATCTACAGGGCTCGGTACAATCATGATGGCATCGCCGCCCAAATTCTGGAATTCTCCTACGCTTCCGGGTTCCATAGTTTCGAAAAACTCGGCGAATGTCACTCTGTCAGGAACTCGATCGAGTTCAGGGCTATACAGTACTGCGAATTCAAACGGCTTATCCAATGAGCCGACCGTAACTGGCGGCGTCTCCCATCGAAATACTGAGTAAGGCAATTCGGCAAAAACTCGGAGAAAATAATTTCGAAACTCTTCAACATTGATCCATAAACCTAGTACTTCCTTGTAAGACAGAACGGATCCTAGCGAATAGATAGAAACTATTACGCCGTTCAAATTTGCAATGCTTTTCGTTTGATGGTCCCACACGCTTGGAGTGCCGCCTAACGCCTGCAACAGCGGCCGCGCTCAGATGTTGGAAAAGAAAGTGGCAGTTTCACGGTCGGTTGCTTCAACTGGTTATGTGGCCAATGATTAGCATTCGCGATTTGCCTGCAAAGCACTTCCGATCTATGCATTTGCCTCGGGCTCCATCAATATCTCATGCGGTTGCAAGGATTTTCCGACGTGTCTATATATCTCAGAAATTGCCGACTTCTCATGTGATCGAAAAGAACAAAACGTTTGGCGGCCGGGTTAACATAAGCGACCTTTAACGGACTCACTCGCCACTATCTCCAGTACGCTGCAGTGGGAACCTCCTCGGATTTGAGCGATCAATTATACTAGGGCGACGCGGAGGACGATAATGACCGAGTTAATAAGAAAATCAGGAAAATCCTTGCCAGCCTACGTACGAATACCGTACTGGGTTCACACGGTTCCCGAAGATTGGATCCTAGAGTGCAAACGACGGCAGCTGGCGGCGCAATACACCATCGAGCACCTAACGCTTATGAAGCGCCGGCGTGCCGCAGAACCGTCGCGGCGTGGTCAGCCCGGTAGACGGGTAACTTACGGTTGACTCAGGGCTGGGCCTCGGAAAATTCAGCGAGTTGTTCGCGCCCATCGCCAATAAGGGGTCCGCCGTGGGACAGCAACACGTGCTCGAATGAATAATTTTCAACAAGCCGACGATAGGCGGCTTTCAATCCTTCCTTAACCTCGTCCGGATTGTCGCCGAGTAGTGAGTCGGGCACGAACTGCAGCGGGCCATCCTTCATCCGTATGCAGCCGTCGGCCAGCACGACGCAGCCGCCTTCCCGCTCTATATATAAAGCGCCCTCATCCGGGGCAGATCGAGCCGATCTCGATGGTGTGTACATTGCCTGGCAGCGTGTCGCCGAACTGAAACGCGCGCACGATTTCACCCCGGGTGAATTCATGCAGACCCTGTTCGACGCACCAGACCTCGCAACCAAACTGCTCCGCGAACTCGGCGCAATGCCGGTAGTGATGCCGGATCGAGAGATAGATATTCCCGGGCGGGCGGTCCGCGAACCAGTCGAACCCCTCATCGGGAATCAACGGGTCGATGAGCACGCGTTCGGGTTTCAGGTAATAGGAGCTCACGTGGATCTTGATCTTCGGGTGCGCCCGGGTCCAGTGGAAGATTCCGGGTAATATCTCCTGCATGCGACCGTCCCCGCGCCTGTGGATAGGATGGTAGAGTAAACCAAAATTAGCGATCAGCGATATTCGTGGAGATCCGGTTATGAGTGCAGTGCTTCCCAAGTCCGATACCCCGGTTAACGATACGCCCTTCGACTCGGTGCGCGACTATGTTAATGCGCTCGATGCCCGCGGCCGCCTGCTGCGTATCGGAGCGATGGATCAGGATAAATACGAAATAACGGGCTTCGCCTACCGGCTCATCGACCGGTTTGGGATTGAGAACGCGCCGGCGTTCCTCGTGGAGCGAATGAAGATTGAAGGGCCGCTGGATCGAAGGGCCAATCCTCGCCAACCCGTACGGGCGATGGCCGGACGAGGCCTTGCTGTTTGGAATCCAGGATATCACCGACGATTACCAGGCCATGTACAAGGCAGTGATCGAAAAACTGGAAACGCATCTCGACAGCGGGGGTGGATGGAAGAAAATTCCACCGGTCGAGGTTTCGCCAGCTCAGTCACCCTGCAAGGAAGTCGTGCTGACCGGCGATGCGATCGACATAGAGCAATTCGCATGGGTCAAGAACAATCCGGCTGATGCCGGGCGTTACGTCAACATGGGTTCGGTATTTATCCAGGATCCGGATATCGGCAGTAACGTCGGCACGTACCGGTGCCAGGTCAAGGGTCCGGCGAAAATCGGCGTCAATCCCGAGCCGGGCCAGCACGGTGCGCGCATCCTCCACGAGATGCAAAAGCGCGGCGACAAGGTCGCCAAGGTCGCCGTGGCTGTGGCGCCGGATCCGCTGACGTTCTGCGCCAGCAGCACCAAGATGGCGGATTACCTCGAGGATGAGCTCGATTTTGTCGGTGGTTTGCGGGGCAAGCCGTTGGAAGTCGTCAAGTGCGAGACCTCCGACATCCGCGTCCCGGCACACGCCGAATTTATTATCGAGGGTGAAATTCCGCTCGACGAATTTGAGGATGAGGGGCCGTACGGGGAGATGTACGGTTACCTTGGGCCGCTGAAGCCGGATAACTATTTCATTAATATTACGGCGATCACCCACCGCAAGGATCCGTGGGTGTTGAATTCTTTCACGGGGTTGACCAGCGATATGCCGAGGTCCCCGCAGGTCGCGTCGAATTTTTTTCGGTACAAGAAACTGATTCCAAGCCTGACCGGTTTTTACAGTCCGCGCGGCGCGAATGGCGTAACGGTGATCAGCATCGATAAACGTTTTCCGGGCGAGGGGATTACGGCCGGTCAATATTTGGCCGCGAACGCGGGCCTGAACAAGGTCGTGATCGTCGTCGACAAAGACATCAATATTCTGAATCCCAGTGAAATCCTGCATGCGCTTGGTGCCCGGTGGCAACCGTCGGCCAGCCTGCTGATTCCGCAGTCACAGATGTTCATGCCCGACCCGAGTCGCCCGAAATGGGGGCTGTCCAGCAAAATGGTGATCGACGCAACCCGGCAACTGGAATCAGAAGGTGGCCCGAAGAGCTGGGCGCCGTTAAACAGAGAGTTGCTGAAAAAAGGCGCGCCTGGTGTTTTCGACCTCGTCGATGGCAACTGGGACGAGTATCTCAAGGACTGGAATTAATCGTTGGCTGCAAGCTTTCGTTGCACGAAATAATCGATCGAGATTTTTCCCGGACCGTGAAAAAAAGTAATCGCTAACATCGTGCCCCATAGCATGTGATCTTTGATGCCGGCGATATTAAGGTCCGGGTACGAAATCGCGGCGACGTAATTCAGTATAAAGAGGGCCAGCGCGCCGGCCCGTGTGCCGAGGCCCAGTACGAGTAAGATCGGCGCGGCGAGTTCGACGCCGGTAGCGAGGTAAGCGGCCACGTCGAATGGCAAGAGTGGCACGGCGTATTCGTATTCGAAAAGCATCAGGGTGGAATCCCAACTCGCGGTTTTTTGTAATCCGGAATTCCAGAACACACGCGCGACCCAGAGGCGCAGTCCCAGGTCCAGAATCGGTGTCAGGAAATTGATGCCGGTGATTGCTTTTCGGATCAGCTTGATGATCAGGTTGTCTTCGGCAAATTGCATCTAAACTCCTCCTAACCGGTTGCCGCGCTGAGCCCGAAATCCGCGATCCAGCCCTGTTGCACGCAGTACGGCAGCAGGACGTCAATGTCGGGTGCATCCGCATTATCAGCCAGCACGTCGAAAGGCACCGTCGGCAGCGATTCCGCTGAGCAGGTGCCATGCAGGCTCGTCCAATTCATCGATCCGCATGTCGTATTGTTGACGCCAGACGATCAATCGACAGCCACCCTGGTCGAGATCGATGACCTGGCTGTCTTTCCAATCGGGCTGATTGACCTGCCAGATATGCTGAATTGGAAATTCTGAAGCAATCAACGCAGCGGATACGGGCAAACGAAAAACGATCCGTCCGGTTTCGGACTCCGGCACCTCGGCCAATGCGGCGGTGTTGATGACCATCTCGTCTGCGGCATTAAACGCACGGTGCCAATGCCATTCGAGCGCCGCGACGTCGGGCAGATAAGTCAGCGCCGCCGCCGGCTCGAAGTCGGCGATAAATGCGGCAAAGCCGTCGCCGAAATTCGCGAGATCGGGCGACGTGGATGGCGTCTGGTAAGCGAATTTTCGGGCCATTCCGGCGAAGAACTCTTTTCCGACCAGCCGTTCGCAGACCGGGTAAATGTTTCCCAGTGCGCGCTCGAGCGTTCCCAGTATCGCACTCTTATATATCTTGACGTGTTCCGTTGACGTCATGCCTGCGCCAGGCAGGACGCACTGGCTGATCGCGCGTAATGCGGGGCCGTCACTGCCGGCTTTCAAACACCGCGTCACGAACCATGCGCTGTATTTCGCTAAGAGACGTCACGCCGCGATACCGAACTCGTCGAGTACGCGTTGGGCCTTGTTCGCTTCGTCCACCAGTATCGCAAATTCGGGAATGTCATTGTCCCATTCGATCAATGTCGGGACAGAGCCCAGGTGTTGAATCGTCGCCTCGTAGAGTTCCCAAACCGGGGGATGTACGCGGTAGCCATGAGTGTCGAAGAGATAATTATTGTGCTCCTCGTAACCCGCAAGATGAATTTCCTTGACCCGCCCCTGCGGAAGCGCGTGCAGGTATTCAATGGGATCGAAGCCATGATTACGTCCGCTGACAAAAACATTGTTGACGTCGAACAACAAGTCACAGTCCGTTTCCGCAACCAGTGATTGCAAAAATTCCCATTCCGTCATCTCGGAATCTTTATAGCCCATATAGCTGGAAGGATTCTCGATCATAAGCCGGCGGCCGAGAAAATCCTGGGTTTGTTTGACCCGCTCGATGACGTGATCGAGGGCTTCCCGGGTGTATGGCAGTGGCAGCAAATCGTGAACGTAGCGGCCCCCGGACGAAATCCATGCGAGATGATCGGATACGTAGGTCGGCTCGATTCGTTCGATCAGTGCTTTCAGGCGGTTCAGGTAGTCAAAATTTAACGGGTCGGTAGAGCCCAGCGACAGGCCGACACCATGCAGTGTCACCGGGTAGTCAGCGCGTATACGCTCGAGAAAATGCAACGGCAGACCGCCGTCGCCAAAATAATTTTCAGTCAATACCTCAAACCAGGGAATCCGTGATCCGCGTAGAATCTCCTGGTAGTGTTTGGACCGCAGTCCGATGCCGGCGCCGCTGATCGGTGTTTCGCTAAATCTGGCCATGGCAAATTAAAATCAATCTTCCATATACAAAAAAACGGTTCCTCACAGGTTCAACGACAGTCTCCCCGGCGGGACCCGGTAAACGTTCGACAATCGCGACACCGCGAAGTTTCCTCGAATACGCCGGTGTGTTTGGCGACGAAGCTCAGCGCCGTCTCGGCGGGGATTCACCATATCTTTACCCGTTCATTGTCCGGAAGATACATCGCATCACCCTCCGCGACATCGAAGGCCGCATAGAATTCCGGCATATTGCGCAGCGCGCCGATGACGCGGTAGCGTGACGGCGAGTGCGGGTCGCTCAGAAGCATTTCGGTCAGATATTCCGGGCGTTGTTTGGCGCGCCAGCTCTGCGCATAGCCGATAAAGAATCGCTGATCGCCGCTGAAGCCTTCCATTGCGGGGGTGTCTGACCCGCTCTGAAGAATACGCCAGGCGCGATAAGCCATGATCAGGCCCGCGAGATCCGCGATGTTTTCCCCGAGGGTCAGTTCGCCGTTGATATTCTGGCCGGGCAGGGGTTCATATTCATCGTATTGCGCCACGAGGCCGGCGCTTCGCGTTTCGTATTCCACGGCATCGGACTCGGTCCACCAGTCCATAAGCCGGCCTTCGCCATCAAATTTGCGCCCCTGGTCATCGAAACCATGACTGAACTCGTGGCCTATGATGGCGCCAATCGCGCCGTAATTCGTCGCATCATCGGCCTCCGGATCGAAGAAGGGGGGCTGCAGGATGGCCGCCGGGAAAACGATTTCGTTCATTGTCGCTCGGTAATAGGCATTGATTGTTTGCGGCGTCATGCCCCATTCGGTGCGGTCGACGGGTTTCTCCAGTTTTCCGACCTGCCGGTCGTGCTCGAATTTGCGAAACCGTTGAACATTGCCAACCAGGTCATCGGCCTTGATGTCGAGTGCGGTGTAGTCCCGCCATTTCTCGGGAAATCCAATCTTGCTCGTGAACTTTTCCAGTTTCGTCAGGGCGGCCTTCCTGGTTTGGGCGCTCATCCAGCCCAGCTCATCGATCGATTGCCGAAAGGCCAGTCGAAGATTTTCGATCAGGGTGTCAAGCCTTTGTTTGGAATCCGGTGGAAAGTGGCGTTCGACATAGGTACGCCCGAGCGCCTCACCGAGGCCGCCGTTAACAATACGCACGCCGCGTTTCCAGCGGGGCCGAATTTCCTGCTGGCCTCTGAGTACGCGTCGCTGAAAATCAAAATCCTCCTGAATGATTCGAGCGTTCAGGTACGGCGCAAAGGATTTCAGGGCCTTGAAGCGAAAATAGGTTTGCCATTCGGCCACGGGTGTATCGTGGATGATTGCGCCCAATTGTGAAAAGTAGTCCGTCTGCGCGATGACAAATTCATTCGGCGTCCCGAACCCGCCAATTTCGAGGAAAGATGCCCAATCGAATTTCGGGCTCAAAACATCCGCGGACTCGATATCGAATTTGTTGGTGTAAATCCGCTCCCGGTCTCTGTTCTGAACGCGGCTCCAGTGCTCCTGTGCAATGCGCTCCTCCAGCCCGCTTATCTGTCGTGCAGCGGATGGCCCATCGGGCCAACCCGCGAGTGCGAACATATTCTCGATGTGAGTGGCGTATTTCTGACGCACCTCGGCCAGGTTTTCCGAGTCTGAGAGGTAGTAATCACGATCCGGCAGGCCTAATCCGTCTTGCCAGATATAGGCGAGATTCTGGCCTGGATCGGCGGCATTCGCATCGATATAGAAATTGATCGGGACCTGTATGCCGATGGCCAGTGCGTGCCCCATATACCGGATAACGTCGGCATGACTGCGAATCCTCGAGATGCGATCAAACTCGGCTTCGAGCGGTTCGATGCCGAGCGTTTCGGCCAGCGGCTCGTTCATGAAGCTGGCGTAAAGGTCGCCAATCTTCTGAATTTCTGACCCTTCGGATTTGCGCTCGCGATTGACTGCTTCTTCTATCAGTTTCCCGGAGCTGCTGTTCGGTCTCTTCATACAGGATTTGCATGACACCATAACTGGACCACTCGGCAGGAATTTCAGTCGCCGACAGCCACCGCCCGTTGATGTACGCATAAAAATCATCCTGTGGCCGTACGGAAGCATCGAAATCTTCCGGATCGAATCCGAGCGCCGGTCCAGTGCGCTGGGGATTCGTATCTTCCACGGCGCAGCCCGCTAAAACGGCGATTGCACCAATGACAATTAGGGTCTTATTCATAAAAGTGAACGTCGTTTCTATCGCGATTGCTGCGCCATGATACTTAAAAGTTGGGCCGGCTTGCGGTTTTCTTTAGAATGAAGTGGCGAGTTGTCTTGGAAGCGCCGCGGTGTGAACCAGAAGGTATCCGATGCGATTGTCAAAAAAGCTTCTCCTTGTTCTAGTCGCCCTCATTCTGATTTCCGGGGCCTCTTTCAGGTATTTCATCGTGGTGCCAATGATCGAGCCCCCACAACTTGGCGGGTCGTTCGTGAGTCAGGAATTTGAACACGACGGCCTGATGCGCAGTTTTCATTATTATGTCCCAGCCGTTCTTGAACCTGATCCTGCGGTGATTTTCGCGTTTCACGGTTCGCGAGGCGATGGCCGGATGATGCGTCGCGCGATGCATTTCGAATTCGATCGACTGGCTGACGAGCACGGTTTTGTGGTCGTTTACCCCGACGGTTATCGGAACCACTGGAATGATTGCCGCAAGGCGGGAGGCTACGACGCGAAACTCGACAATGTAGATGATCCTGGTTTTGTCCGGGCGATGTTGTCCTATCTGCAAGTAGAGTATCGCGTTGACCCTGCGAAAGTGTTTGCCGTCGGGATTTCCAATGGTGGACATATGGCCTATCGGCTGGCTTTGGAAACACCCGGCCTGATTCGGGGTGCCGTTGCAATTGCGGCGAGCATGCCGGCGGATCAAAACCAGAATTGCGAGCCGTCGAACAAAGCTGTCGCGGTCATGATTATCAATGGCTCGGAGGATTCGATTAATCCGTTCGAAGGCGGTGAAGTGACATTGCTGGGGCCGTGGGGTACTCGGGGAGAGGTCAAATCATCAGCTGGAGTCGGTCGAATACTGGGCTGCGCTGGCCGGGCACTCGAACGAACCCTTTGAGCATCGCTACCCCGGATACCGTCCCGGAAGATAATTCCGTTGCCATTCATACGGTGTGGACAGGCGAGGATCGACCCGAAGTCGGCCTGATCGCAGTATATGGTGGCGGTCACACCATTCCCCATCCGGTGGCGGAGTTCCCCCGTTTCCTGGGGCCGGTCAACCGGGATTTCGTTGCGGTTGCCGAGATTTGGCGGTTCTTCGAACGTGAGCTGAGCCGGCCGCGGTAGCCCCTATTGCATTGGACCGAGTCCAAGGTCTAAAATCGAATACCGGTGTTCGATTTAGACCGGCGACATCTTTCCATTGATGAGGAGCTGATAACGTGAATGTGCCCAAAAACAACAACAGCCTTTTTTGCCGCCTGATGATTATGCTTCTCGCGGGATTCATCGGCTTCGGCGTAAACGTGGCCGAAGCTGCTGAGCATGACGAGCATGCGGGGCACGATATGTCTGGACATGACATGTCCGGGCACTCCGTGGAACGCGATGAACAAGGCCGTCGCCTTCACGACATGAAGCACGAGGTGTCGCAGGAAACACTCGAGCAGCTTCGGGCCCGTGTTCGTGGCTGGGAAAATATTACGGCCGAAGAAGTTGCGTTGAGCATGGTGCAGATGGGGCCTAACTACGAGTGGTATATCAGTGATGCCGGCGTCAGCGGCCGCACGGGCGCATTGATCCTGTTTCACGGGTTTCGCGAACGCGGCGACAAAGTATTCAGGAGCCGCGTTCAACCTTATGCGGATATTTTTCCATTGGTCCTTTCGCCGGGCATGAGCATGGTGATGTCCCAGCACATCCAGTTGGGGCTCGACGACTTGGTGGCGGCGGGCGTTGAAAACATCGTCGTCGTGCCGATCGTGTCCACGGAACACAATACGATGATCCGCCAGTGGCAATACATTTTTGGGCTCCAGGATGATTATGCTTACGCAAATGTGCCGCAGGTCGAAACACAAGCCCAGGTCGTTTTCGCCGACCCGCCCGGGGACGATCCCTTCGTGGCCGAAATATTGCTGGACTATGCGACCGAGTTGAGTGTCGATCCGTCCAATGAAGTCGTCATCATCGCGTCCCACGGTCCAAGCGAGGATGCCGACAATACATTGCAACTGGCTCTAATGGATAACCTGGCCAGGATTGTCAAAGAAGACGGTGGTTTTTCGGCCGTCTATTCGGCAACGTTACAGGATGATGCGCCGGCCGAGATCCGGAGTGCCAATGTTGAAAAGCTGCGCGGTATGGTGGTGTCTTCTCAGGCCGACGGAAAGGAAGTCATTGTCGTCACGAATCTGATTGGTGCGTATACGATCCAATCGAAATTACGCGAGGATCTCAAAGGGCTGGATTACAAATTCAATGCCAAGGGCCTGGTAGAGCACGACAGTTTCGTCGAGTGGATCGGCGAGGTCGTGCGCATGCAGCTTGAGAAATTTAACCGGGCGAGTCTCAATTAGGTATCGAAGAGGCGGCTACAGCTCGATTAGCAGGGATAACCTGACGAGTTCCGCTAACGACCGCGCGTGCATTTTTTCCATGACGCGTGCGCGGTGTATTTCGACAGTTCGCTGGCTCAGGCCGAGGTCGATGGCAATAACTTTATTGGCATGGCCGCGCACGACATCACTCATGACCTCTCTCTCACGCGGCGTCAATTGGTCATAATTTTCCTTGATGCTTCGTTTAAGAGATAACTCATCTTGCTGCTGGCGCTGCGACATCAGTGCCTGCTGAATGCGATCCAGGAGTTCTTCATCATGAAACGGCTTTTGCACGAAATCGTGGGCGCCAAGATGCATTGCCTCGACGGCCATTGGAATGTCACCATGGCCGGTGATAAAGATCACCGGCAGCGTGCAGTTTTTTTCTAATAAACGTTTTTGAACTTCCATGCCGCTGATTCTGGGCATGCGAATATCCAACAGAACGCATCCTTTCCATTCCGGATCGTATGCGTCGAGAAACTCATCGCCGGACGCAAACGCTTGCGATGCAATTTTCACGCTTTTCAACAGCAGGCACAGAGAATCCCGGACTGCACTGTCGTCATCAACGATGAAAACTTTTTCCTGACTATCGCTCAAGCGCTGGTTACCTTTGCCGGAAGGGTGACAGAAAATGTCGCGCCGGAACTCAGATTATTCGAATAGCTGAGCGTCCCGCCGTGCGAATGGACGATGGTCTGGCAAATGGCCAGCCCCATGCCCATGCCAGACGGTTTGGTCGTAAAAAAGGGATTAAAGAGATTACAACCGACTTCCTCTGATATTCCATGTCCACGGTCGATGACATCGACGCGAATGTCGCCATCCGGGACCTTGCAGGCGGTCAATACGAGCTGTCGGTCTTCGGGATTCACGTCACTCATGGAGTCTATACCGTTTCGGAGCAAGTTAAGGATGACCTGCTGAATCTGCAGCTGGTCCGCTTCGATGTCCGGCAAGTCCTCGGGGACATCAATCTCCAGGACCATATTATTCGCCCTCGCGTCCAGCTCCGCAAGGGGACGTATTTCCTCAACGATGGTACTGAGGCTCGCGGTTTCGCGGCTCACAATCTCCGGCTTGACGAAATTGCGCAATCGCCGAATGATTTCGCCGGCACGATGAGCCTGTGTGCCAATACTTTCAAGGGCAGACGTCACCGTGTCGATATCGCTCTCGTCGCTCTTAAGTATCCGCTTGCCGGCCGAGGCGTAGTTCACGATCGCCGCAAGCGGCTGGTTGATTTCATGGGCCATGGCCGCTGCCATTTCACCCATGGTCGCCAGGCGGCTCGCATTAATCATGTCCGTATGCAACCGCAAGGTTCGATCCTCCGCCCGCTTGTGGTCGGTCAGGTCGCGTAACATCGCGACGAATCGTATCGAGCCGCTCCACCCGACTTCCCCGATTGCGAGGTGGACCGGAAAAAACGATCCGTCTTTTCGCCGCGCCTTGACCTCCCGGCCCTTGCCAATAATTCGGCCGACGCCGGTCGACAGGTACCGCTGGATGTAATCGTTATGGTGTTCCTGATCGGGGCCCGGCATCAGGATGCCGACATCGATGCCGATCATTTCGTCCTTCGAGTACCCGAACATTGCCTCAGCGGCCGTATTGAATCGCTCGATTATGCCCTCGGTGTCGATCACGACGATGCCTTCCAGGAATGCATCCATGAGCGCCTGCTGCGCAGCGGCGTCAAACTCGGGTACGGGTCTTTTGTTGGTTTTCTTCGTCAAGGGCTGATGACCAGCGGTGGCTCACCTGTAAAGGCTCTGCGGCAGTGTAAGTCAGCGATCCGGCCAGCCGCAAGCCTCGCGATCAATTGGGGGGCAATTACCTATTGAGTGGTCGTGGTCGGCGATCTAGTTTAAGGTATATTTCATTGACCTGAGTTTAATGTATTTTTCATCGATCTGTGGAGTCACAAAGAATGACTAATTCCAGCGTTATTGTTTTTCCAACGGATCTTTCCGAGCCGTCACGCGGCGCATTGCGATGGGCCAAGAGAATGGCTTCGATTACCGACGCGGAACTCCACTGTCTTTATGTCGTCGAGGAGCCACATATTTACGCGACTCTGGATCTCGGTCCCCTGCCGATTCCAACGACTGACGAACTCAGTGGCAGCGCGCAGTCACAGTTAGACGCGTTAGTCGAAGAGTATCTGCAGGGATTCAGTCAATCGACGGAAGCGAAAGTCGTGGTTGGCCGGCCGGCGGATGAAATTCTCGCATACGCAAGCGAAATCGATGCTGAAATGATCGTCATGGCGACGCATGGCTACAGTGGCGTCAAGCACCTGGCGCTAGGGAGTACGACCGAGGCGGTGGTTCGTCAGGCCGAATGTCCGGTGTTATCGATTCGCGAGTCGTGATCTGATGGTAAATCCGAGGGAAAATTCGGGGGGCGATCTTTAGCCCTGCCTTTCTTCATTAACCGTTTCGACAAAGTCGGTGTCGACCATCGACACGCTCCGTTTCTTCGCTTTTTCGACGATTCCGTCGAGGACGACATCTATGAAGGCTTTGGGGACGCCGGTAAGTGCCTTGCAGGCGTCTTCCGTGAAGCGCACGGCCGGGTCCAGTTTATTGGCTTTGTACAAGATGCTGGCGTGATCCGGCCCTTTATCTCGTGGAACAGGAAAATAGAACGGTGTGCCATGGCGAGTGAACCAGAATTCGCTGCCACCTCTGAATCCGTATGAAATTGGCATATCCGGAAACTCGTTGCGGTTGTCGAGTTTTTGTTTGAAGCTTTTCTTCATGAGTACGCTTTCGATTTTTAGCGAAAAGAAGCTCTCGATCAGGGGGGCCGCGGCTTTCCGTTTCGGCTCATAGTTGAATGTTCCATCGACGACGCATTCGAAGATCTGAAATGCGTCTTTCATTATCAGTGGGAAGTCCGGGTCATGCCGAAAATCCGGATTGGGTGATTTCATCAGCTCGAACGGGACGTCCTTCATCTTCTCTTCCGGTGTCTGTCCCGGGTAACCGAGGTCAACGACAGCCTTCAGCCAATCCTTGTTGAACTCGATGAAATTCAGCGCGCATTTTCCAACGCGCCGCAGGTTGGTCGCGGTATTCGAGCTGGCTCGACTGATAAGCATCATCGAATGAGATTCGCTGATATCAAAGGGAAAAATCAGCGAGTGTGGACCAATGCTCGTCGTGCCCCGTTCGTTGATTGTCGTAATGCATGCAAACGTCATTGGAAAGAACGAGACTGACTGATAAAAGTTGTCCTTGGGATGCATTTGCACCAGCGGCTCATCGGCCACGCTTGGCTTTTCTGACGGCAACGGAAACATTGTGAAATTCCTCCTTTTCTTTCATCTTTCAGTCAGTTCCGTCCGTCCAGTATCCGGCTGATTCGACGGTCGTGGGTATTCGTATTTACCCGTAGATTCCTGCCAATACAGGCTGAAAATACATTGAAGCCGAGTGCCAAACCGTCTCGGGGCAGAATATAATCAGCCCGCGATGAGAGACAAAAAGGTATAGAACATTGGCTAATTACATCAGCAAGATTTTCGGTGCCTCACCGGTCGCGCCCCTACAGGACCATATGGACACCTGTTTTAAGGCGGCCAGGGAGCTCGTCACGCTGTTCGAGCATGTGATTGACGATGCGTGGGACAAGGTCGGGGAATCCCGACGCAAGATCGTCGAGCTCGAGCAGGAGGCGGATGAGCTCAAGAAGCAGATTCGAGCGCAGCTGCCGAAGAACCTGTTCATGCCCGTCCCGAGGGAGGATCTGTTGAATCTCCTGTGGGCACAGGATCAGATCGCGAACAAGGCGAGAGATGTTTCGGGACTGGTGTATGGGCGCCGCATGACGATCCCGAAAGGCATTCGTCAGGATTTTCTGGCTTATGTTGCGCGCAACTGCGACGCTGCAAAAAAAGCCCGCAAGAGTGTCCGGGAGCTGGATGAGCTTTATGAAACGGGCTTTCGCGGTGCGGAAGCCGTTTTTGTTGCCGAGCTCGTCGAGGAGCTGGATCGGATCGAAAACGACACAGACGAGATGCAGGCAAAAATCAGGACGGGCCTGTTCGCGCTGGAAAAGGACTTGCCACCGGTCGATGTGATGTTTCTTTACCGGGTGATCGAATTGACCGGCGAAGTCGGCGACATGGCTGAGCGCATCGGCCGCCGTCTCGAATTGCTTCTGTCTCACTGAGTAATTTCAAATGGATAATGCGTTAGTCTATTTGACTCTCGCGGCCATTTTCGGCCTGTTCATGGCGTGGGGCATCGGGGCGAATGATGTCGCCAACGCGATGGCCACGTCCGTCGGTTCGCGCGCGATCACGGTCAAACAGGCGTTGATTATCGCCGCTATATTTGAATTTGCCGGCGCGGTTCTGGCGGGTGGAGAAGTCACCGCCACGATTCGCAAGGGCATCATCGATCAGTCGATGATCGCAGATTCGCCGGAATTGCTGATATTTGGCATGCTCGCCTCCCTGCTTGCCGCGGGGACATGGTTGTTGATCGCGTCCAGGCAGGGTTGGCCGGTCTCGACGACCCATTCGATCGTCGGTGCGATGATCGGGTTTGCGGTCATCGGCATAGGACTCGAGTCAGTAAATTGGAGCATGGTGACCAGTATCGCCATGAGCTGGGTGGCATCGCCGCTGATTTCAGGCGTTTTCGCCTTCCTTATTTTTAATTCTGTCCAACGGCTGATCCTTTCGCATCCGGATCCTCTGGAGCGTGCGCGGCGCTACGTGCCGTTCTACATTTTTGCGACCGTCTTTATGCTCAGCCTCGTGACGATGTTCAAGGGGCTCAAACATGTTGGGCTTACGTTGACACGGCCGGAGTGTTTCCTGGTTTCTTTCGTATTGGCGGTACTCGTTGCGTTGATCGGTCGGGTGGTCATCATGAGGATTCAGCCAGACCGGAAAGCGGAAAAGAAATTTCACTACTTCACGGTGGAAAGGGTTTTCGCGGTATTGATGGTCGTCACTGCGTGCGGCATGGCCTTTGCCCACGGCTCCAATGACGTCGCTAATGCGATCGGCCCGGTGGCTGCGGTCATCAGCATCGCTCAGGAAGGCGTCGTAGGGCAAAATTCACCCGTTTCGATCTGGGTTCTGTTGCTCGGCGGAATGGGCATCGTAGTCGGCCTCGCGACTTTCGGGCGCCATGTCATGGCCACGGTCGGTAGAAAAATCACTCACCTGACGCCGAGCCGCGGCTTTGCGGCGGAATTGGCGGCGGCCACAACGATCGTCGTCGCATCCGGCATTGGCGTGCCGATCTCGACGACCCATACGCTGGTTGGCGCTGTGCTCGGAGTCGGCATGGCACGTGGCATATCCGCGATCGATCTCCGGGTAGTGAGTCGAATTTTTCTTTCGTGGGCTATCACCATTCCCGCTGGTGCGGTGCTGTCGATCATCTTCTTCTACATCCTGAGAGCGCTGCTCGGGTAATGTTACGCGTCGCGCGATAGGACCAAGGGGAGTCTGATCAAGTGCTGAAGCGACTGGGTCAATTGTTTGGTCTGTTTTTTTTGTTGGGTTTCACCTATCTGAACATCGATTACTGGAGCGATCCGATTTATTGGCGGCGCTGGTGGGACATCGTGACCCACATGGCGCCCGACCATATGAATTTTTCCCCGACGGCCAGCATCAAAAGTCGCGATATCTATGAATTGCCCGTTGCTGATGTCAGAGATCTGACCATCGCACCGGATGCGCTGCGGACCGCCGAGGAATTTGCCGCAGGACTCGATTCATTCGGATTTATCGTTGTTCACCGTGGCGTCGTTCAGACCGAGTGGTACGGCCCCGGCTGGAACAGAGACCGGCTGACCCAGTCCCAATCGATGAACAAGACAGTCACGGCGATGATGATGGGCATCGCTATTGAAGATGGGTTCGTCGAATCGGTCCACGACCCGATCGGGAAATATCTGGTTGAATGGCAGGGCGACCCTCGGGGCGATATCACGATTGAAAATTTGTTATTCATGTCGAGTGGTCTGGCTCAATACCGATTCAGCCTGAATCCATTTGCGAAGGACACGGCCTTTCGATTTCTAAACAGCCAGAACCGGGCAGCAGTGGTGTTGAACACTGCACTGGAGTGGCCACCGGGCTCGAAGTTTGACTACAACGATATCAATGCCCAGCTGACCGGGATGATCGTCGAACGAGCGTCCGGCAAGCCTTACGCGGAGTACCTGCAGGAACGGCTATGGGATCCGATGGGCGGGCAGTTTGCCGAGCTCTGGCTCGATGACGAGGGTGGGCTGGCGATGATGGCCTGTTGCTTGCTGGCAGCCGCCGTCGATTGGGCAAAAATTGGCGTCATGATGAAGAATGGCGGCAGCATTAATGGTCGCCAGGTTGTTCCGGCTGAGTGGATCGAGCGCATGATCGAACCGTCCCCGCTGTATTCCGGATACGGCTACCTGACCTGGCTCGGCCAGGGTCTTATGGATGAGGGGCCCGGGAAAGAGGGCATCGAACGGAATCAGGCGGAGCCGTTCCTCGCGCCGGACATGTTTTATCTGTCCGGCTATGGCGGCCAGCGCGTTTATGTCGACCGGGACAACGATCTCATCGTCGTGCGCCTCGGTCCGTTCAGTGGCATGCAGCCGTTAAAGCCGCATTGGGACAATGCCTTCCTGCTAAATACGATCATTCGCGGCATACGTCAATAAAAAAAGGGCAGGCCTCGCGCCTGCCCCTTTTCCATTTGCCCTTTTTTATTTTAATAACGTCCAGGACGTTAAGCTATGGCTCCATTGAGCTTAGGGTGAAACCCATTCGCCACCCTGGAAACCACAACCGATTTCGAGACCACCCGGATCGCCTTCGTAATAGACGAGCTTTGAGTCGCCGAGATCACAGGTACCCACTTCGCCGTCGGTGCCGCATGCGCCGTCGCCCTGTGCAGCGTCACGATTGTCGTCGGTGGAACCCAGTTCCTCACAGGCCGCCTGATCCGTCGGCATCTGGCAGACCTTGAAAGGGCCGGCAAACATATTTTCTTGAACATAGGTGCAATGTCCATCGCCAGCTGCCGCGGCGCCACCACCACCTTCGTGAGCACCGCCAAAAGCGATACCCGAGCCGGCCAGTGCGATGGTCATCAGTAAAATCTTTAGAATGGTTAGTCGTTTCATATCAATCAAACCCCTTGGAGCGTTATAAAAAAATAATCCTACACAGGCCAGCACTGTATTCATTCTTCTTTGCAAAACAGCCAGGCCGATATCGATGTCCACCCATCAATGTCATTGATGGTACGAAGGGTATATTAACTTCAATCGCTGCAGATTGGTCAAATATTGTTCAAAATAGAGCGATCACTCTACGGTCAGTGCGGCCGGAATCATTGGCCGTTCAGGTGTCATTCAGGTGGGTCATGACCCGATTTCACACATCGCGGCCCGGGTTTCGTCCCGCAACAGGCGGGCATCGGGCGACAAGCCTTCACCCGCCCGGGATACCAGTGCGATGGAATTGGTGTCAGACCCCGATGGGGTCTGACACCATCGTCCGAGTTATTGGTTCGGTTTGTTGCCGAAGCGAAACAGCAGTGACGCTGACAGGAAATCGACGTCGGTATTGTCGATGTCGAAACGCTCCCATTCCAGGCGCAGTCCGAGCATATTATTCAGCACTCCCGGGAAGTAGATCTCACCGCCGAAGACGGCACCCAGATCGGTGCCGTCTTTCTTCGGAGTTACCGTTCCGGACGCCCCGAGGAACCTGGCCCCGATCAGTCGCAGAGGCTATCCGGTGTCAGACACCCATCGATGCCGAGTGGGTGTCTGGACACCAGGTGGTCAGTCCGGCAGCGCGTAGGCGACGAGCCAGTCGTCGATGGATTTGGCGTTGATGAACATGTGGCTGCCGGACGAGATGACGACGAATTGCCGGCCGTCGATCTCGTAGGTCATCGGAGTCGCGTGCGAGGCGCTGGGCGTTTCAACACTCCATATTTCCTCGCCGGTGCTTACGTCAAACGCACGCAGCCGGTGATCGGCCGTTGCGCCGATGAAGACCAGGCCTCCGGCCGTGACGATCGGCCCGCCGGCCAGCGGCGAGCCCCATTTCAACGGGATCGGGACCGGCGCCATGTACTCGATTGTGCCGAGCGGTACACTCCAGACAATTTCGCCGATGTCGATATCGACCGCGACGAGCGATGACCATGGTGGCGCGATGCACGGATTGAAGATCGGGCTCAATAACACTTTCTGCTGGATCGCGTAGTCCGTGCCCTGGATGATCGCGGGCGGACCCATCGGCGCGCCGGCTGCCGGATCGAACGCGTCGGCCGGATCGACCTCCGATCGCGGTACCAGGCGCAGCCACATCGGCACGTTCGAAACATCGGTGACGATCAGGTTGCGCGATGGATCGAATGCGCCGCCACCCCAGTTCGGACCACCGCCCGTACTCGGTGACATGATCCAGCCTCCGGTTCCGAAGCTTGGCGGCGTGAACAGTTCACCGTGTCGGGCGTTTTCGATTATCTCACGGCACTTGCCGCGATCCCAGAACGTCAGGCCCCATGCATCATCGGGCGAAATATCAGTCTTCATCAATGGCGGCGGCTTGACCGGAAACGGTTGCGTCGGTGACAGTCGTTCTCCCGGAACGCCATCGGTCGGTACCGGGCGTTCTTCGACCGGGAATAGCGGTTCGCCGGTTTCCCGGTGCAGCACGAATACGAGTGCCTGCTTCGTCAGAATCACGACGGCTGGAATCTTTTCGCCATCACGTGTGATGTCGACCAGCATCGGCGCATTAGGCAGGTCCCAGTCCCAGACATCGTGGTGGACGGTCTGGAAGTGCCATACCACTTTGCCGGTGGAACCGCGCAATGCGACGACCGAAGTCGCGTAACGGTTGTCACCGGGCCGCGTGCCGCCGAAAAAGTTCGGTGCCGCGCTCGATGTCGGGATAAACACGAGGTCCCGCTTTTCGTCTACGGTCAACAAGCTCCAGGCGTTCGCACCACCCGTGATCGCGAGGCTCTTCGGGTCCCAGTTCTGCGCCTGCGGGTCGTTGGCATTTCGCGGGATTGGATCAAATTGCCATAGGTTTTCGCCGGTGCGCACGTCGAACGCACGAATTGCCCCGCTCGGCGCGCTGACATACTGGTTTTTCATGTTGTTGATGTTGCCGATGACGATCACGCCATTGATGATGACCGGCGGCGCGGAGAAAGTAGTGCCCGCGGGATCATCCTGTGCCGGGACCGTGGCTGCGATCAGCGGGTTGACGTCAATCTGACCCCCGTCGCCGAATTCCTTGCAACTCTCGCCCGTGCGCGCATCGACCGCGATGATCCTGCGGTCATGGGTGCCGGCAATAATCCGGTGGGCGCAGTGCTCTCCCTGGTCGGCTTCCGGATCGTTCCAGTACGCCACGCCGAGACATTTTAGCCGGGTCGGAATCTCAGTCAGTTCAACGCCTGGATCGAAACTCCAGCGCTCTTCGCCGCTGGTCGGGTCGAGCGCAAAGATTCGACTGAATGGCGTGCACGATACGAGCAACCGGCCGGCGGCTTCCGGAAGTAAAATCGGCGTCGCATGATACCCGGCGAATGCCTTGCGGTCCGGGTAACGCTCGAGGTCACCGTGGCGGTGCGACCACGCGAGTTCCAGTTCATTGACGTTCTGCCGGTTAATCTGCGTCAGCGGCGAGAATCGCGATCCGCCCTGATCGAATCCGTAGTAAGTCCAGTCCTGGCTTTCCACCGGCGACGCGGCGAGAAAAAAGCAAAGAACCGAAAATAATGGTGTCAGACACCACTTTTTCATGAACATGTTGCTAGCACTCGGCGTTGAGCGACACTCGATGAATCAACCGATGGCTCTGGTCGAAATCGAATAGGCCACCTTTCTCGATCGGGATTCGTTCGTTCAGAGGCGGGGCCATGATTGTTGCCCATCAGGTTCCGGAAAAAGTTCTGATCCACGCGACCATGTCCCTGATTTCCTGATCGGTGAAGAAGTCGCCCCAGGCCGGCATGACCAGGGACCTTCCAACCGCTTCGCCGCCTTTGCAGATGGCCAGGTACAGGAACAAGTCCGACAAGGTATTCATGTATTCCGCATCGGTCTCATCGCGCGGCGGTTCATCCATGTGCATGACGATCACCTCGGCCCTGCCGTCATAACCATGGCATTCCGCACAATTTTCGACGTGCAGCGCCGATCCCGCCTCTGCATCACCCCGGATGTCACCCTCGGGTGCACAGCTATTCGATTCCAGGGCAACGACACGCTGATCGGTTGCGGACTGATCATTCCCCATCGCCAGCGCCGCGAAAATACACAGCCCGACCGCGCTCAGTCCGCGGATCAATAACGCTTTTCTCATATCAGTCTCCTAACCCGCGACCCAGCCATAGGCCGTGTTGCTGGGCTCTGGCCCCGCTTCCTGGTAGGCCACCTTCATTTTGGTCAGGGCGTCATTCGGTATCGCTTTGCGCGCCGCGTCCACATCGATGTCGTAGAGTCCGGCTGCGTTAAGGCCGAAAATAATCTCGCGATCGGCATCGCTAATCGGTGCGTAACCAAATTTTTCCTGCAAATTTTCCGGGATCTGAAAACGCCGGAAAGATTCAATCAGCCATTGCGGTGATCCCCACCAAATGCAATCCGTGCCCCAAAGCACATGATCGGCGCCGTAACCATCGATGATTTGCCCCAGCAGGTGTCCGGCGATCTCCGGATGTGTGATAACAGAAAATGCGTAGACAGTGCCGAGCTCCATATAGATGTTTGTTAGCGAAGGATCTTCCCTGCGTGCATTCACGAGGTCGGTTGTCCACGGAATGTAACCATCGTCACCGATCCCTGTTTTGCCGGGCGGTAAGGTGGCAATCATGTTCTGCATGCCCGAGTGATAGATTATAAAATTCAGATCGGGAAAGTCTTTAGCCGCCACCGGGATGTCGTCTGGCATCCAGTAGTAATACCTCGGCTTGCCTTCCGGGCTGCGCCCGGGTATCGGGAGACCTTTGTGGAAACTCAGGTTTTTGATGCCGAGTTCCTGGCACTTTTCGAAATACGGATAAGCGATTTCCTTATCGTCCATGCGCCACGGTCCGGTCGGATTGCCGGGATAGAACTTGAAGCCATCTATGCCGAACTCCTCGACTTGTTGCTCGGCGTCCTCGAGCGCATTTTCCAGCGTCGGATCGCCGAGCCCATGACTCAGCATGCGCTGCGAGCCTGCGGCAGCATTGATCGTATTGCGCGTATGGACCATGTCCTCAACCGGCAACGCATGGTGCTCTTTTTTTCCGATTACCGCGCCGGTGATCATCGCCATGACCGTATCACTGTCGAAGAAAATCTCTTTCGTGTAGTTCCCGAGATGCATGTCGCCGGGACCCAGCCTCCGCGCCGGCCAAGGCCGGATTCAGGCCGAGTTTGCCGGTCATTTTTCGAAACGCAGCCGGTCCGGTGATGCTGTCTTTGACGTGGTGTGTCTGTACATCGAATATAAATTGATTTTTTGGCCATTGCTCCTCGAATGCCGCCGGTTCAGTCACCTCGGCCTCGCTGACCTTGAACGATTCGCCGAAAACTTCGTTCATGGCGAGAAATGCTGTGGCCATGCCGCCGGTCGTTTGCAGGAATGCGCGCCGCGACAACCCTAAGCGCCGGCCGTATTCGTCGGCCATGGCCAGGATCAAATCCTCGACCTTCTTTTGGTCCGCGGATTGAGGCATCGGGTAATACTCTTCATTCGACACGACCTGGGTCGGCAACGGCAGGTTTTTCCCGGTCAGGCGGTCTTTACGGCTCTTCCGTATCCACATTTTTCATGTTCTCCTGGTGTTTGCGCCGGCGGTCGATTCGCGGAAAAACGAAGATTACGCCAAAGCGATGTTTTGTCAATTTTAATGTTCTTCAGTATTCGATTAAAAAAATTAAATTCATTGCGGCATTGTCGATGCCATGTACGTCATCGCCCTCGGTAAGCCAATCGTCAGGCCACGTCGAAAATTTCAGCTGCGACCCGCTCCGCCGATGCCATCGCCGATTCCATGCCGAACTCACGGCGCCGGGTGTGTTCGCCGGCAAAATGTATGCGGCCTTCGGGCGTTGGCAAATCTGTCGCGAACCGACTGACCTGCCCGGCCGAATAACTGTGTCCGCAGCCGCCGATAAATGGCGTGCGTCCCCATGAGTGATAACCGATGACCTCCAGTTTTCCTTTGGAGGCCGGGCGAATTTTGGCCATTTCGTCGAGCACCATGCGCGTGGCGTCCTCGCGTCCGAACTGATCGATGCGCCGGCTGCCGAGTCCCGTCATCCACACGAGCAGAGAATGTACTTCGTCGTTCTCGTCGGTCGCAGCGAAAACCCGCTCGAGCAAACCGTCGGTCCACATCGTCGGCTCGTATTCATCGTATTCCCAGAACTTCTCCGTCGGACGCAAATAAAATTTTGTTACCGCATAGTAGTCGAGCTCATTTGTTGCCAGCGATTTTTGCGGTGACAGTGCCGGCGATATTTCGATCTTTCGCAGCGAGAGCAACGGGATCGCGGAGACCAGGAAAGAGGCGCGGTAGCGGCTGCCGTCGAGACAGGTCACCACGACGCCGGTCTGGTCGTGCGCGATGGTTGCGGCGGCCTTATTAAACAGCACCTCCGATTCGAGCGATGCTGCCATCGCATCGGGCAAGCGCTGGTTGCCGCCCTTGACCTGACTCAGCGGCGCGACGTCCTGGCCTGCCGCTTTCAGGGCCATGAAGGCCTGGATGCCGAACCGCGTTCGGGTCGTATCGCGAAACAGCGCCAGTGCCGAGGTGCGATTCATCCCGATGCCGTTATAGGTATGGCCGAATAATCGTATGGCCTCGTCAGACACACCTTTTTGTTGCAGGTACAGGCCAATCGGAATATCCAGTGACTGATTTTCGGGCAGCAGCCAGTCATCCAGTTCCTTTAACGGATTGAACTGCCCGAGGAAATGACGTTCGAGGCCGGATGGCGCAATCGAACGTTCTGCCCCGACCGTTTGATTGACGTCGGCTGCCTCCCATTCTTCGGCACGCACCATTTTTCCACGGACGTGATAACTGAACGGGCGTATGCGGATCGATGACGGTACCCGTTCGAGGTTCAGGCGGTTCATCATGTCGAGTACGCGCGCGTACATCACGCCAATATCGCTGGCGCCGAGTTCATGCAACCGCCCACCGAAGTTTCGGGTCTGGACTCTGCCGCCGACATGATCGGAAGCCTCGAGTACCGTGACGCGGAAGCCCTGTTCTTCGAGCATCATAGCCGTGTATAGACCGGACAGACCGGCCCCGAGGATGATGACATCGTTCGTTTCCGCCGCACGCAGATAGCGGCCGCCGCCATAGGCGAGAGTACTTGCTCCAAGCGCGCCCAATACCTGACGACGATTGAATCGGGATAACCTGGCCTTTTTCATTGTTATTTCCCTTGCGGACATTTGAATAAAGGGGCCGTCGTATGAACTTGCGAAAGGTTTCCGGCGGTCGTTTTGGCTTATTCTCGGCCGGGCGGCTTTGGAACGCAATCTGTCCTAGAATCTGACCACGGACCATGACCCTGAACCGCTATATAGAAGACTCACCACAGGATCGAAATGCAAACAACAAGACTGACCTTTTGTCTCGGTATCGCGGTGTTGCT
>PVMK01152074.1_pt1 | contig 24731 bp, 24 predicted proteins | sample 1853481 | NCBI WGS metagenome assembly PVMK01 (sample SAMN08533507, study PRJNA380276) | Marine sediment metagenome, whole genome shotgun sequencing project.
GAAATTTCAGAGGAAAATCCTTTTGACGGTTATACCAGCAAAGAGGCTACGGACTCTAAAATTGTTAAAAATGTCTTTCAAGAGGGCGATGCCTGGCTTAATACCGGGGACCTCATCCGGGATATCGGCTACGGTCATGCCCAGTTCGCAGATCGAACCGGTGACACGTTTCGCTGGAAAGGCGAAAATGTATCCACAACCGAAGTCGAAGAGGTCGCAAACACCTTATCGCAGATTTCCCTGTCCACCGTATACGGCGTAAAGATGCCCGGCGGCGATGGGCGTGCGGGTATGATTGCGATGATACCGGAATGTAATATCGACGATTTCGATCTGAAGGGGCTTGGCGATCATTTGCAGCGCACCCTCCCCTCTTATGCGGTCCCCAAATTTGTACGGTTAAACAAAAATATAGAATGTACACCGACGCATAAAATCAAAAAGGTCCTTCTGAAAAATGAAGGTTTCGACCCTGCCAATGTGAACGACTCGCTTTATGTTTTGCTACCGGGTGAATCGGAATATCAACCGCTGACCAAAGATATATACCTGAAGATAAGGGCCGGGGAATATAAGTTTTGACGACAAAAGGTAACCGTTCACAGGTTCAGGGTTCAACGTTCAGGGTTAAGGACAAAGAAGGCATTAAAGACCCAACCCGGACAAGCCGGTTGTAGCGAAGCGTAAATCCCGCTTTATCAGGGAATTGAACATTGACGATTGAAGATTTGTGGTATCGCTTAGCGCTGTCTTTTCTATTTAAATCGATAGTTTTCCTCTCCGAGCCGGAGGCTTAAATATTCAATCTGGCTATGGCATAAATCATGTGCAAACATGATGTGATTTCAATAAATAGGTACCAAAGTCCTCGTTAAAAATGCTCATTTTCCCAAATAATTGCCAATTTGGTTCCAAATTTTGGACTAGGCCTGACGAAGCTGACGCTTTTCTCGTAAATACGCATCCCAAATGCAGTCCAAGGATGAGAATGGAACCCCTGAGCCCCTGGCCCAGACCGATCATCGGCACGATACATGCGAAAAGTACAGTCTAAGCTTACTCAAGCATAGGTTTGGAATCATGCCACGAGTCGCACTCTCCGAGGCGTGGACTACAAGGCGTAAGCTACGAGCCGGAGGCCAGGGCGGGCTTTGAACCTGTGAACGCAGAAACAAAAAACAAAGGGGTTTGAATTCGGAAGGGGGAATGCGGAAGTCGGAAAACACAGGCAGATGTTCTGTGAAAGGTTTACTGAAAAAAGGAACACCCGCCTGCCATGCATAATACGATGAGTTGGTGTAAACATGGACATGTAAATCAAATGGTTAAATTGGCCTCACAGCGGTTTCAAGGCATTGCGGGCAGGTCGAACATCGAACGTCCAACATCGAATGATGAATGGGAAGGGATGAAGAAAAAGAAGAAAGGATATAAATGTCTAAATATGATTTCAAAGGTAAAGTGGCAATCATCACCGGCGGCGGTAGAGGTATCGGCCGGGCCATGGCACTCGAATTGGCGAGGTGCGGCGCCGAACTGGTGCTGGCATCCCGCACCGAAGAAGAACTTACCGGTGTTGTCAACGACATCGAAGCCGCTGGCGGCAAAGCCGTCGCGCAAGTCACCGATCTCATGTCCAGTGATCAAATCGACGCTCTGGTCAATAGTGCGATGGATACGTATGGGCGGATCGACATTGTGATCAACAATGCCGCCAGAAGTTTTATGTTGACAAAAACCGCATTCAGTCAGCCCCTCTGGGAGAATCCTGAAGTTGAACAAATGGTCGCGGCCAAGATACCCAAGGGGCGTTTGGGAGAGCTGGAAGACATTGTCGGGGCTGTGTTGTTTCTGTGTTCGAAGGATTCCAGATATATCACCGGTCAGACATTGTATGTAGGCGGAGGCACCCTGGCAAATTATTAGATGAAGAATTGAATTTTGATCATACATCCTAAATAATCTTGAATTCGTAGAATCATGGTAGTAGTATTATTGCGAACTTTGAAACCACTTCCAATATTTCGAACTATGGTGATTCTATGACTGGAACAAAGAATTCCCTAATAGACGACCCAATGGGTGAACTTGACTCCTCGAAGGGGTGGGTAGCGGTTGGATGTGCTTTTGTTTCAATGTTTATTTGCTTCGGCGTGGTGTACAGTTTCGGCGCATTTTTTGATCCCATGTCTTCAGAATTCGGCACCAGCAGTAGTGCGACTTCAGCCTTATTTTCGATTACCACATTCATCTTTTTTACTGGAGGAATTATCAGCGGCATGGCCGCCGATCGTTTTGGGCCTAAACCGGTCCTTATTTTCGGCGGCTTAGCCATGGGACTCGGCCTTTATTTAACCTCACTGGTCAACTCCTTATGGGTGGGGTATATTACCTACGGATTGGGAGTCGGGATGGGTGTTGCCTGTGGATATGTGCCGATGCTGGCGGTCGTCAGCGCATGGTTTGAAAGGCGCCGATCTGCAGCCCTGGGGGTTGCCGTCACGGGAGTCGGCCTCGGAACGCTGGTGGTAGCCCCTCTGGCCGCCGCTTTAATCAACCATTACGGGTGGCGCCAAACCTATGTTATATTTGGAATCAGTAGTGTTGTCGGGTTAATTTTGTGTGGTTATTTAACACCGCGTCCACCGGCGTCCGACGGGCAGCAGTCGGGATTGCGCCTGAGAGAATTGGTGAAAGTGCCTGTGTTTGGGTACATGTATTTTTCCGGGTTTTTCATCACGCTGGCACTTTTCGTGCCCTTTGTGTTTCTGGTATCCTATGCCAGAGCCCATGGTATCGATGAGGTCGCTGCAGCCTCCCTTATCGGTATTATCGGAGGTGCCAGTATCGCCGGTCGGCTTGGATTTGGCGCCTTAGGAGACAAAATCAGCCGGATGCGACTTTATCAGTCGACATTTATAATCGTTGCTTTTAGTTATCTGGTTTGGCTGTTCTCATCTCACTCCTTCACCCTGCTGATGGTATTTGCAGTATTGCTGGGAAGTGGTTATGGCGGCTTTATTGTTCTCTCACCGGCGGTAGCTGCTGAAATATTCGGCCTCGTCGGCCTGGGTACCATTTTGGGAGCGACTTACACGGCTGCGGGAATCGGCGGATTGCTGGGCCCGACACTGGCAGGCTATTTGATCGATAAAACCGGAAGCTATAACGCGGCGATCATTGCCGCCATGATATTTGCTTTTTTTGCCTTTTTATTGTTAATTCCGGTCGGACGTTATCTAAAGAAACGCGCGCGAAGAAAAACCCAACCCGGACAAGCCGGAATTGAAGATTGACTATTGACGATTGAATATTTGTGGATGTCGCTTCGCTCAGTCATTTTTATGATCGTTTTTTAGTTCTCACTAAACAAAATGGTTGGGGAACACAATGTCTATGCTTCGGATTTCCATCTGATAATGCCGGGTGTTTCTTGCTATAAAAACAACTTGGCTAAAATTTCGGATAACTATTTATGCATATTTTCGTTAGAGGAAATAATGAATTTGGACACAGATTCGCGCAGATAAATACTGATATTTTAAATTCAGTTTAAACCGGGTGGTAAAGTTTTTTACATATCAAAATTTTTATGGGAATCGTTCCGCATCCCATTCGTCCGGATGCGGGGTAGACAATTTTATGGACTGGTTTCAGAAAATTCGACCGTGTGACTAACACGGCTGGGAATCCTTTACAACCCCAGGTAGGTTTTGCGCAGCACTTCATCCTGCATTAATTCGTCTCCGCTGCCCTCAGCGATAATTTTACCCGAAGAAAGGACGTAATTGCGGTCAGCCATGGCAAACACCGCACTTACCTCCTGTTCCACAAGTAGCAGGGTGATTCCCATTTTGCGAATCTCGCTGATCTTTTTAAAAACTTCTTCTTTCATGATCGGCGCCAGCCCGGTGGACGGCTCGTCGATACACAACAGCTTGGGATTGGACATCAAGGCTCTGCCAAGCGCCAGCATCTGCTGCTCACCGCCGGACAGTGTGCCTGATATTTGATTGGATCGTTCCTTAAGCGTTGGAAACAGTTCATAGACGTTCTCAAGGTTTTGTTTAATCTGGTGTTTATCTTTCACCATATAGGCGCCGGCATATATATTATCAATGACGGACATCTCACGAAACGGACGTCTGCGCTCCGGACAGTGAATCAGCCCACTTTTTGCGATTTTATGGGCCGGCACCCGTTCGAGGTGCTCGCCTTCAAATACTACCTTGCCTTCAAGGGTGATGGCCCCTTCGCGGGTGCCGCGATGAATGCCTTTCTCCCAGATCACCAGGCCGGTGATGGCCCTCAGAAGCGTTGATTTGCCTGCACCATTGGGGCCCACCAGGCTGACCAGCTCACCTTTGTTGATGTGCATGCTGAGATCATTGATAATCATGGCCTTGTCATAGCAGACCGTCAGATTGGAAACTTTCAGCAGCAATTTTAAATGCCTCCTTCCCCCAGATAGCATTCGATCACTTTTTTATCAGCACAAACAATCTCCGGCGGACCATCCGCCACCAGGGTCCCGAAGTTCAGCACAATCACCCGGTCGACGATTTTCATCAACTGCTGCAGCTTGTGTTCGATGATCACCATGGCCGGCCCCTCGCTGTGCAGCCGGCCGAATCGCCCGCCTTTATGCAGTCTTTTGATCGATTTGGCCATCAGCTCGGTTTCGGCCGGACTCAATCCGCCGAATGGCTCATCAAGCAACAGCAGCTCTGGTTCAGTGGCAATTGCCCGGGCCACTTCAAGCCGCTTGAGATCTCCCTGGGAAAGGGTTGCCGCTTTTTCAAGCGCCACATCCGAAATGCCGGCAAACTCGAGCGCGTCCATGGCCTTGGCCTCTATCCGTTTCACCCATTCCCCGCGCGTCATTGCCCTTGGCGACAGGCAGGATACCATAACATTGGCAATTATCGGCAAGCGCCTAAAAGGTCTCATGTTCTGAAAAGTACAGGCAATTCCAAGATTGACAATGTCCCAGGTTTTCATGCCGACAATTTTCTTATTTTTAAATTTAATCATGCCGGCATCCGACTTTAAAATTCCTGTTATCAACCTTAACAGCGTGGTTTTCCCGGCACCATTCGGCCCGATAAGCCCGATGATTTCATCGCGCGCCATACTGAAACTGACATTACTGACAGCCTTCAACCCACCGAAGCTCTTGGAAACGGTGTCAATTTCCAAAAAGGGTGCTCCCATTTCAAATTTCCTCCGCCTCTTCTCTCAACTCCCGCCGTGAGACTTTCCCCACATCTGTTTTCGGGAGTTCGCCTCTAAACTCGATAATACCCGGCACCTTGTAATGGGCCAGGTTCTGGCGGCAAAATTCCATGATTTCTTCCTCGGAGACTTTGCCCCTGGCCTCGCTTTGCAATACAACGTAAGCTTTGATTAAATTGCCTACCTTGGGGTCCGGCACACCGACGACACCGGCCGCTTTAATCTGGGGATGTTTGTACAAAATCTCTTCAACATGGCGGGCAAATACGGAATAGCCTTTATATTTAATCAGATCTCGCTTGCGGTCAAAAAAATGAAAATAGCCCTCCTCATCCATCCTGACCAGATCACCGGTCCTGAGCCATTTTTTTCCATCGAACTCAATAAATGTTTCCTGATAACTTTCAGGGCGTTTCCAGTAACCTTGCATAATGTTCGGACCATTGAGTATCAGTTCACCCACTTCGTCTACCGGCATGAACTCTGTGCCGTCCACGTCAATGATGGCGGCGTTGACACTGGGCAAAGGCACTCCGAAAGAGCCCGATTTGGGTCTGTCAAATGGTGTGCTGTGACTGACGGCGGTGGTTTCAGTCATACCGTAACCTTCCAAAATTTTTGAATGGGTACGTCTTTCCCAGCCTTCGATAGTGGATTCGTGAAGGGTATCAGCTCCGCAGGCGATTAGCTTAAGCCGTTTCCAGTTGACCCGGTCGGTTTTCTCATAATCTTTCAAATATTCAAACAAAGTGGGAACACCATAAAAGCCGGAGGCTTGATAACGCTCCATGGCCGTCAGAATATCATCAATATCCGGCGTGGTGAAAAGCACAATGGTGGCTCCCTGCGCCAAACCATTGAGCATCACGACAACCTGACCATAAATGTGGAAAAACGGTAAGAACGCGATAATCTTTTCCTGGCCCTCCTCGAATATCGGCCAGAAAGACAACGTCTGCATCATTAGCGCCACCATGTTGTAATGGGTTAAGACGGCGGCCTTGGGAAGTCCGGTCGTCCCACCGGTGTACGGCAGGACGGCAATGTCTTTCGTTGGATCAATTTTGATATCAGGTTTTTGTTCCGGGTATTTTTTTAACAGATCTTTAAATACGAGTAGACCTGCCTGTTGGATATGTTCCGGTGTAGGGACTTGCATTCCGCTATATGCTTTGCCCAATGCGCTTTTACCAAACGCGCGTTTGAGGGCCGGAAGATAGTCGCCGATGCTTGACAGGATGATATGGTCCAAATCGACATTGGCATTCTCAACGTTGCTATAAAGTATGTCTTCGCAGATTATCGTTTGTGTATCACTGTCCTCTAATTGGTGTTTGACTTCTTGGCTGGTGTAAACCGGGCTGATCGGCGTTACCTTGGCACCGACTTTTAATGCAGCGATGTAAGCAATGACATACTGGGGGCAATTTAGTAGATATAATGCCACCGTCTCCCCTTTGGCCACGCCCAAATCTGCCAGCGCTGCAGCAAATCGATCGGTCATCTTTTTCAATTCTCCGTATTTGATCTTTCTGCCGTAAAATATCAGCGCCGCCTTACCACTGTATTTATCCGCTATCTCGTCGAATAATTGCGGCACGGATGTCTCGGGGACTTCTACTTCATGGGGAACACCTTCCGGATAGTACTTTAACCAAGGTTTGGACATGTAAACTTCTTTTGGTTCCATATGGGTCGAATCTCCTCAGATCAAAAGTTATTCGTTATATGTTATTGGTTATTGGTTATTGGTTTTAGAGGAATAATATCCATTAATCTTTTTTTTGACCTGCGGCATTATAAAATGAAAAAATCATCCGATAACTAATAACTAATAACAAATTTAAACTTTTTCTCTCCGTTAGTGCATGGATGTGGAGCAGATTCGACAGGTTTTACGTGTAGCCACATTTCGAATCTTGCACCGGGGGCATTCATTTTCGATTTTATCCCGTATCCATGGAAACAGGCCTTGGGGCATATACAGCAGTATCAGCAAAATAACAATTGCAAACAGCAACATTCTGAATTCCGGCCAAAATCTAAAAAACTCCAGCAACAGGAACAGAATAAAAACTGCTCCGACAGGTCCCCAGATAGTCACCACACCCCCAAAAACAGACCAGATGACCACCTGGAACGACATCGACACTTCCAGGGTAGATGGACCTGCAATCCGCATGAAATGTGCATAAAAGCCGCCGGCTATCCCGGCAAAGAAACCACTGAGACAAAAGGCCATCAGTTTGTAACGGGTGGTGTTGATGCCGGAAGCGCGCACCGCAACCTCATCCTCCCGGATGGCATGAAAAATAATCCCGATATGGGAATCGGTTATTTTCCACATAACCACAACGAGGACGACCATAACGGCCACGGCTATGTAGTACTGAGCAACCCGTGATCGGACAATGCGATCCAGACCGGATATACCCAGTTCCCCGCCGGTAATCTCCGGAATGGCAAACACAACGCCCATTAAAATAATCGGAAATGCCAGGGTGGTCAGTGCCAGATAAGTCCCCCGGAGTCTGAGACAGGGAATGCCGATAATCAGGCCCGCTAAAACTGCACCCAGGGCTCCCAGGGGAATGCTGCCCCACGGTGGAATATGGGCTTGCTGATTTAGCAAAGCAGCTGAATACGCCCCAACCCCAAAAAAAAGGGCGTGTCCAAAATTCATCTGGCCGGTAAACCCGGACAGCAGATCCCAGCTGGCTGCAAAAATGGCGAATATACTGGCCAAAATCAGAATTCGCAGCAAATAAGGATCTTGCGTAACCAGAGGTAATCCAAGCAATATCAAAATGAATGCTGCGACAAACATGCGACTGGGCAGAACGAGGATCTCGTTTTTTATAACGGCAGCTAATTTTCTAATGTAGAAAATAATTAGATCCATGCCTACCTCTCTTCCTCAAACGCAATGCCGAATAAACCTTCCGGCCGGATTAACAGTACCAATATCATGATGGAAAGGGCCACTGAACCCTTCAGAAACGCGCCCATGGGAATCAGGAAAACCACTGCTGCTTCGGCGAATCCAAGAATATAGGCAGCGAAAAAACTCCCTTTAATGCTGCCCAATCCGCCGAGGACGACAACCGCCATCATCATAATCAACGGATGCAACCACATAAACGGCTCCACGATGGTCAAAGGTGCGACCACCGCACCCGTGAAACCTGCCAGCGCAATGGATATACCGACAGTATACAGGGCCACCCGGCTCTCATTCATTCCCATGAGGTTGGCCACCTCCCTGTCTTGGGCCGTCGCTCGGATAGCCAGGCCCAGCCTTGTCTTCATTAACAGGAGCCGGAGTGCGCCAAGAACGAACAAAGCGGCGATAAATGTAATAAGTTGCTGATAAAATACCTTTACACCGAAAATCGTGAAAAAACCTTGCATCAAAGCAGGCACACTACGGTAAGCTCCGGAAAAAATAAGCAGCATGATCTCCTGCAGGGCAATGGCCAGGGCGATGGTACCAATTAAGACTGCAGCCTCGTGCTCTCTGATAGGTGCGATAAATATCCAATAGGAGATCATACCCAAAAGGGTAACCACCGGCACTGCGATCAACATTCCCACGATCGGGTGATATCCCATATTGTATGTCACAAAATAGATACAATAAGCGGCCACCATATAAAAAGCCGTATGCGCTATGTTCACAATGCGTGCAACGCCAAATATCAGAGAAAAACCAATAGCCAATAGCGCATAGGTACTCCCGTTGATCAGGCTAGTAATGATAATATCCAGAATCATGCAACCTCACTCTCTGTGTAAAAATCATGCCCCTCCCGCTTGGCAGGGAGGGGCAATTTTACGTCAGGGATACGCTATTTTTTATATTTCTCAATGATCCACGGTGCGATCTTATAAGGAACAATACCTTTGTAGGTAACTTCAGGCGCTTCTTTGGAGGCCTTCCATTTGTTCGGCCAGACGCCTACCTGCTTGCCATCCTGCCATTGGACGCCCAGGCTTGTCAGATAGCCCGGACCCCACTTCAGATCATGGAGCGGACGACCCTGCTCGTCTTTGAGAAGTCCTACCTTACCCGAAGGTACCAGATACTCGCGGACTTCCATGACTTTTACGAGTCTGTCCGCGTTTAAAGTTCCGGTCATTTCGATAGCCGGCACGATGGAGTACTTAATGGCAGCATAGGTATCTGCGGTGTACGTCGGCTGTTCACCGAATCTTTTGATATATGTATCTAAAAACGGTCTCGTAAGTTCATTCACTTCAACATAGCGATTATAGGTATTCAGGGTCATGACATAATTACCCTGCCCCTGGGTCGCCTGCCAGAAACCTTCCTTCTGGGCTTCGACATTGATACCCACCTGAGCCGCCGGAATTTTGAGCTCGCCGGCCTGCCGGGCAAAAGGAATTCCCACTGAAGAAGAAAAGAAGGTTAAAATCAGATGAGTGTCCGCCCGCTGTATGGCAGAAAGTTCCGCCATTACGTTGGTTGCCACCGGCGACGGGCGCCAGATACCGGAAATTTCCATACCCAATTTGGGAATAAATCCTTGAGCCGCTGGAATTAACGGATCGGCCCACATGGCTTTTTCAGCGACGACAGCCACTCTTATTTTAGGAATATTCAAGGATTTTTTAAGTATCGCACCAACCGTTGCCATATGAATAAAAGCAGTTCTGACCAAAAACTTGGAATTGAAAGGAGTCCCTCTAAAAAAGTATTTATAAGTTTCATAATCATCGGCTACCCGTGTACAAAGTTCGGGATGAGCAGCGCCGCAGCCGATAAAAATCTTTTTGTAGTCCATGGCGATATCCTGCATGGCAAGCACCGCCTCGCTCCTGAAACCGCCCACAACAAAATCCACTTTGTCCCTTGTCATCAGACGTTCCATGGCATTGGTGGCATCCATAACGTTTAAAAATTCATTAGAATCGGCTTTAACCAGTTCGATTTTCATTTGCCGGGTACCGACTTTGACACCCCCTTTGGCGTTGATTTCCTCGGCAGCCATGACGGCGCCGTTCCAATGACCTTTGCCCTGAACAAACTGCATCGGTCCGATCACCCCAATCTTAATTTTTTTTGCACCCCAGGCCGGGAAACAAAAAGTCATTACTAAAAAGAATGCCAGGATAATGACCAACAATGATTTTAAATTTTTCATGACAGCCCTCCTTATTGGTTAAGTTTGAATCAGCCGCTTAGGCCATTGTGTACCAAAGGCAATTATTAGGGGATAAACATCCCTGCAAAGGTACAGAAAAAGCTTGTTTGCAATGGATATAACGCAAGATATTATTCGGGTTGAGTGAAAAAGAAAACCGTGTTGAAAAAAATGTTGGTTTTCAGAGATGGGGTTTTCGACGCGCAATTTCAGCCTCCAGGTTTAGCTGGTGGTAAAATTATCGAAGAGTACGCACTTTCATTCGCTCCAACATCAGCAATTACAGCGTCAAACATTACTTATTGATCAAAATCCTCTTGGTATGTCAAGATAAAAATTTAAGCTTCTTTTATTTATGCACATTTTCGTTAGAGGAAATATCTCAATCCCACGTTATTTTCGGCGGCTTTCGTTCCGGCAGCCGATGATACTTAAACTTGGGATAACCCAGCATCATGGGATAGTGGTAAGGATACTCAGCGGGCAGTCCCAGTTTATGCTTTAAGTCCGGAGATGAAAGCAGCGCCCCCTGAAGCAGCCCGGCCCAGCAGGTACCCAGCCCCATGGCAGGGGCCACCAGATCAAGATAGGACAGGGCCAGAGTCAGATCCACCATACCGTTGGACGCTTCTTTTGGAGAGTAAGCGACTGCCAGTGCCGGGGCATTTCTGAGAATCGCATCATAGCCGGCATCCCATGCCGCAATGATCACCGGCATATAGGGCAGAGGAACCCTTTGTGTTTTACCCGCGACGACATCGCGCAGCCATTCCACCGCCATAGCGGATAATGCATGCATTTTATCTTTATCCGTGATAACCCGCCACTCCACCAGCTGGCTGTTGCTGCCGGTGGGTGCGTAGCGGGCGATTTCGATCAATTTTCGTATTTTTCCCTTTTCGACTGTTTTGTCCTTGTAAACGCGGATGGAGCGCCGCGAGCGTAAAAACTGAACTGCCTGTTTTTCGTTTAAAACCAGGTCTTTTTCAACCGACGGGCACGCTTCAAGCGGCACCCGCGTGTGACTGAGAGCCCCGTGGGGGCAGACCGCCACACAATGACCGCAGATCAGGCAGGCTTCCTCGCCGCCCGGAATGATTGCGGGAACACTGTTTTCGTCTTTGAGGCGAATAATGCCCGTGGGACACTCATTTGCGCAGATACTGTCTTTCTTGCATTTACTCTCATCAATTCGTAAAAATCCCATTGTCTCTCCTTACTTTGTATAAAATTTTAAACCGCAGACGCACGCAGACCAAACGCGGACAATATAAAAGCATCGAATTTTCTACAATTCAATTGTGAGCGAAGCGAACTAAGTTACTTCCTGAACTTACTGAATTCCGGCGGTCGTTTTTCCACGAATGCCTGGACACCCTCGTGCAACTCACCGGTTCTATACAGATCTAATGCGTGTTTGGCCATGACGCTGATTCCGTTAACATGATCGGTGTCGGCGTTAAAAGAGGCTTTGATATTAGCCAGGGTGTAAATGATTTCGTTGAACTCCATAATAATTCCGCCTTAATTTAAATCGAAAAATTTGGACACGGATGAACCTAGCGCGGCAGAGCCGCAACCAAATTTTTGTGGGCGAGCATGAGCTTTTTTGCCTATGCTGACATTTCATTGCAACCTAATTGAATTATTAGGATTTCAGCCCTTGCGGCTTATTTTGCTTAATAAAATTTAAAGAATTTACACATTAGTAGTACAGATGAACACTGATAGCGAATTTGAAGCTTGACTTATGGCTACGAGCACTATTTAAGTATTGAATAAAAGTCAATAATCAAATTAATTCAGGCGGACGTAATGATCAAACTGTTGGGGATCAGTGGCAGCCGGGTAAAAACGGGGTAAAAAATAGGAGAGAGAGATAAATGGCAGATTACAGCGGAAAAAAACATATCGTATCGGCTCTCATGCGGCGCTATACCGATCGAGTTCCCGTAACGGTTCTGATCGGCCCTTACTGTTCACGATTAACAAATTATTCCGTAAAAGAAATATTGCAGGATGCAAAAAAGAGCACCGAAGCCCACCTGGCATTTTACGATCGTTTCGCGCCGGATAGTGTGATCATCTACAATGATATCTATCTGGAGGTGGAGGCTCTGGGTTGTGAACTCGAATTCCCCGAAGATAATATCTCGCACCCCAAAACGGTGTTGCTTGATGATAAGTCTCAACTGGCTCATTTAAAGATTCCAGACCCGAAAAGAGACGGCAGAATACCTTATTTTATAGAGGTGTGTGAACGGGTATCGGCTCAAGTGAGAAAGACAGCTGCTTTAGGACTGGGTCATTCCGGTCCCTGGAATATAGCCATGCACCTCAGGAGAGCCGAATCACTTCTGCTGGACACGTTCTCGGACCCGGCGTTTGTCCACGATCTGATGAAATTTTCAACCGAAGTCGTCCGAACGATAGGCGACGCGTTAATCGAAGCCGGTTTCTCACCTTCCCTGGGCGAAGCCGCAGCTTCCTGCAGCCTTATTTCTCCCCAGATCTATCATGACTTTATCAAACCCTATCACAGCGAGCTTTTCAGTTATTTTAGATCGAAAGGAACTTTTCCGGCACTGCACATATGCGGTGAAATCGATCTGATCATGAAGGACGTTGTCGATACGGGCATCAGCTTCCTGAGTCTCGATGCGCCCTCCTCTCTGCAGCAATTAATCGAAATCGGCAACGGCAAAGTAATCGTTATGGGCAATGTTCCGACAACTTTATTCAGCACAGGAACTCCGGAAGAAATGGAAAGGGCCATCCGCGATTGCATTGAAACGGCCGCTGAAGCTAGCGGTTACATTCTGGCATCCGGCTGCGAAATTCCGATGGATTCGACAGAGGATAGAATCGATCATTTTTTTAACTACAGCCGGCAATACGGGCGACAGTTCATGTCAGCTTTGAAAGAACGTCGATCGGAGCTTTCTCAAGAATAAGGGATCCGGACAGACCGGAATCGACTATTGACTTTTTAAACTAGATAAAATCGTAAAAAGTCGTTTTAACGACTGGATACCCGCCTTCGCGGGTATGACGTCTATGATATCTATATGATATCAGTTGATTAACTTCTTATACTTAAACTAAGAATATAGGTTTTGAGGGGATACACAGAGACAGTCGACCGGAGTTCATCAGGGATCGTCTTCAAAAATTTTAAAAAAAAATAAAAACTGCCTTGACAACAGGATTACCATACTTACTATACCTTCGCTCTATAGAAATTCACTTCGAATTATAGAGATCGGACGACCTTGGTTCTCAACTTTTCATCCTTCGGCTAAAATGAAAGTCAGGGTATTGTGTGTTGAGAGTATTGAACCAATCCACTGGTAGCAAGGTTGTCCACTTAAGCGCTTCCTGCATGTTCCTCAAGAGGCTGCGGGAGGCAATAATAGAGGGGGGAGTGCGTTGGCGTTATGCGGAATGCTCCCCCCTCATTTTTTTCCTGCCCCACGGCTGCGTCATTATTACACAGAAAAGCCGCCCAATTTGGTTTCCAGATATTCAGCAATCCCTTCACGACCACCTTCACGCCCTAACCCGCTCTCTTTCATGCCGCCGAACGGGGCCGCCGCAGCTGTTGGATTGATGTCATTGATTCCGATTTTTTCGCCGTTGGCCGGATTGAAAACAGGAAACGTGGCATTATTTTTGCATTGATCCATTGTCCGTCAATGTACATCACAGGAATCTCCTTTTTGCTGTTGATCGACACCCGGCAGGCTGTTAATCCTTTTTATTCACCATTTGTATGATTTTAATCCGTAACTGTCGGCAGTTTATGATCCTTATATTCGGCGCGCAATTTAGTTTTCAAAATTTTCCCGGTTGCGGTATGCGGCAATTCGTCGACAAAAATGACATCATCGGGCAACTGCCACTTTGCAAGCGACCCCCGTAGATGATCGATAACCTCATCTTTTGTGACGGCGGCGCCCTCCTCCCTGACTGCCAGCAGAAGTGGACGCTCATCCCATTTGGGATGCGATACAGCGATGACGGCCGCTTCTGCAATACCCGGGCAACCGACGGCCTCATTTTCGACGTCGATGGATGAAATCCATTCACCCCCGGATTTAATGACATCCTTGGAACGATCGGTGATCTGCATGTAGCCGTCCGGATCAATGGTGGAGACATCGCCCGTGTCAAACCAATCGTCATCATCCACCGCATCACCGCCCTCACCTTTAAAATACCCTGACGTAATCCAGGGACCACGCACCAACAGATTACCAAAGGCCTTACCATCCCATGACAGTTCTTTGCCGCTACCATCGACGATTTTCATATCGACACCATATACTGCCCGACCCTGTTTGAGTGATAACTCGATCTTTTCATCCAAGGATAAACCTGCGTGTTTCTTCTTCAAATTGCAGGCAGTTCCTATCGGGCTCATTTCGGTCATTCCCCAGGCATGAATGACATTGACGTTATAGTCCTTCTCGAAGGTTTCAATCATCGCTTTTGGCGCTGCGGCACCACCGATGACAGTTCGTTTCATGGTGGTAAATTTTTTGTTGTTTTCCTTCATATATGCCAGCAACATCATCCAGATAGTGGGCACGCCTGCGGACAGGGTTACCTGTTCGCTCTCCATCAATTCAAAAAGTGCTTCACCATCCATCCGGGCGCCGGGCATGACCATCTTGGCACCGCACATGGCAGCTGCATAGGGAATGCCCCAGGCATTGACGTGAAACATGGGAACCACCGGCAGGATTGTTTCCAAGTTAGACAATCCCAACGCATCCGGGGTACAGACGGCATAACTGTGCAGAACGGTAGAACGGTGACTGAACAGCACCCCCTTTGGGGTTCCCGGTGGTACCGGAAGTGTAGCAAAGCGAAGAGGCGGTGTTCTCGTCAAATGCGGCCACTGATAATCATCATCCGCAGATGCCACCAGGGTTTCATAGCAGATAACATTCGGCAGCGCTGTCTCCGGCATATGAGCTTCATCCGTCATGATGACGAAACCCTTTACCTCGGGGAGTTGACCGATTAATTTTTCGATAAGCGGGACAAAAGTCAGATCCATAAATATATATTTGTCCTCGGCATGGTTGACGATGAAGACAATCTGCTCGGGAAACAACCGCGGGTTAATGGTGTGGCAGACGGCGCCCATGCCGGAGACCCCGTAATAAATTTCTACATGACGATATCCGTTCCAGGCCAGGGTGCCGATACGATCACTTTTTTCGACGCCCATCTTTGCCAGGGCTTTGGCCAGACGCCGGGAGCGGGACAAACAATCCGTGTACGTATATCGGTGAATAGGGCCCTCTACAGTTCGAGAAACAATTTCCTCAGTGCCATGATTCAACCCTGCAAACTCAATCAGCGATGAAATCAATAACGGGCGATCTTGCATTAAACCTAGCATAAGTAAACCTCCAGTCTGAATATTAAATGGTTGATTAGTTGAATGGTTTATTGGTTGAATGGTTAAGTGGAATCGCTGCGCTTTGTCATTACAGTAAATTAGAATCGAAAGGATTCCGTAATTCGTCATTCCAAAGGTTCTTTAAATATTCAATCTTCAATCTAAAATCTTCAATATTTACACTTCCAGCCACTCTTTGCGAATGGTTTGATCGGTTTTCAGATCCTCTGGTGTACCTTCAAAAACAATCTTCCCATGCCCCATGACATAAATTCGCTGGGAAATCTTCAAGGCGATGTTCAGCTTCTGTTCCACCAGCAACACCGCAATACCGCGCCGGGCGATCTCTTCGATCAATTCCCTCACCAATTCAACCATCTTGGGCGCCAGACCTTCGGTAGGTTCGTCAATCATGATAAAATCGGGGTCGCCCATAAGTGTGCGGCAGATAGTCAGCATCTGCTGCTCCCCCCCCGAGATGAGGCCGCCATTTACATTGGACCGCTCACCCAGCTTGGGGAACAGACGGAATACATCTTTAAAACTCCAGCGGCCCTTATCACTGCGGCCCTTGAGGCCCAGTTCCAGGTTCTGCAGAACGGTAAGTCCCGGGAAAATCCAGCGGTCCTCGGGGACAAAACCGATACCCTGGCGGGCAATCAGATGCGGTTTCAGACCGGCGATCTCATGACCCAGGTACAAGATCGATCCCTGGGGAGGTACGAGCCCCATGATCGTCTTGCAGGTGGTCGAGCGGCCCACGCCGTTGCGGCCCAACAGGCTCACGATTTCACCCTTTTCAATTTCGAGGTTTACGCCCTGCAGGATATGGCTTTGGCCGTAATATGCATGCAGGTTTTTGATTTCAAGCATTCAGGCCACCTCCTTTCCCAGGTACGCTTCCTGAACATCGGCATTGCTGCGAATCTCGTCCGGTTCGCCGGTGGCGATGATTTCACCGTAAACCAGTACCGAGATACGGTCGGCCAGGTCGAATACAACCCCCATATCATGTTCGACCACCACGAGGGTTTTGTCCTCGGTAACACTGCGGATCAGGCTAACCGCCCGATCGGTTTCACTGTGGCTCATGCCGGCGGTGGGTTCGTCCAGCAGAATCACATCGGCCCCACCGGCAATCGTAACACCGACCTCCAGGGCGCGCTGCTCGGCATAGGCCAGTTCACCGGCGGCGATTTCTCGCCGGTCAATCATGTTGATTTTTTCCAGCAGCACTTCGGTCTTTTGATTCAGCTCTTTGCGACGATTGCAGCAGTGCCAGAAGGAGTACTTATATCTCAGCGGCCACAAAAGGGCGCAGCGGATGTTCTCGAAAACGCTCATCCTCGGGGAAAATATTGGTAACCTGAAAACTGCGCGACAAACCCAGACGGTTGATCTGGTGAGGTGCATTGTTCGTAATGTCATGGCCACGGAGCTTAATATGCCCTTTGCTGACCTCGTAAAAGCCGCTGATCAGATTAAACAGGGTCGATTTGCCGGCACCGTTGGGGCCGATGATGGCGTGCCGTTCACCGCGATGGATGGCCAGGTCGACACCGTTGATTATTTTGCTGTTGCCGAAGCTCTTGTGGACGTCAATGAGCTCAAGCGCCTCTTTTGTCATGATCCTGAATCCTTTTGTTTGAGTTGCATGCCGGCGGTCTGCCAGGCCCGGCTGACAATGCGCCGGCTCCTGAGGAAAAGAACCAGGCCCCCGATAGATAGTGCAATGGAAATAATCCCATGGGCCAGATCGATTGGGCGTAGAATTCGATGCCGAATATGTGCATGGGGATCTTCGGGCTTTATGCTCAGGGAAAGATGATAATTGATTTCGATGAACACCATGCATCCCAAAAATAAAATAATGACCGGTCCCGCTATGACGGCGTATGCCCTGAGGACACCGGCCATGACCCGGCCCTGCCAGAGGGGCTTGTGCATCATGATCAAACCGGCCAGGCCGCCCGGGGCCCACAGAATCATGGCAACGAACATCAGCCCGTAGTAAAGCACCCAGGCATGGGTAATGTTAGCCAGCATCAGCTCCATAATGGTGATCAGGATGGCGCCCAGGATAGGGACCGAAAAAGTACCCGATGCCGCCGATATAGGTCATCATCAGTACATTGGCCGAAGGGATGGCCCCCACCACTTCGGCAGGTGACGATTTCATAGTTGATGGCGAACAGCCCGCCGGCGATACCCGCGAAAAAGGCCGCCAGGGAAAGCTGGATGGTGCGCACGATGTGGGTGTTGTAGCCTACGAAAGGCGTTCGCTCCGGATTGTCGCGCACCGCGTTCGCCATACGGCCGAGCGGGGTCTGGGTTAACAAATACATCAACCCGATGCTGACCAGCATCCAGAAAGCGACCAGGTAGTAAACCTCGATCTGCTGGCCGAATCCAAAAGGAGTCAGTGTAATTTCGGCCATGCGGTCGCCGGATATGCCTTCCTCGCCGCCGAAAAAACTGGGCAACATCAGAGAACTGGCCGCTATCAGCTCCCCAATGCCCAGGGATATCAGAGCAAAAGGGGTCCCGGCCCGGCGGGTGGATACATAACCGAATATGATACCGAAGAACAGACCGCCCAAACCGCCGATCAGGGGCAGGAGCTCAAGTGGCAGAAAAAGCACACCCGCATTGATGAAATTAAGAGCATGCATGGCGATGAAGCCGCCCAGCCCAAAATAGACGGCATGCCCAAAAGAAAGCATCCCGCCCTGCCCCAGGAGCATGTTATAGGACAGCGCAAATATGATCATGATCCCCATTTCGCTTGCCATGGTGAGCATGAGCCCGATCGGAGCAGGGGCAGCAATACGATCAGCAACAGGATCGCACCGGCCCACAGCACCAATACGCGCAACCATTTTTTGGAAGAATTTTTATTTTGCATAGTGCTTATGTTTCACGGGTTCCCATGAGACCTTTCGGCCGGAAGATCAAAATAAATACCATAAACAGATAGGGTAAAATGGGTCCGGTGTGAGCAATTTGGATGCGAAAAAGGTCTTTCAGAATGCCTTCCCTGAAAACTAAGGGAAACACCGAACAACATGAACAGGTCCGTCAGGGAATACTCCAGGCCCACCGCAAAGGTCTGGATGGCCCCCAGAAGCAGCGAGGCGACAAAAGCACCGGTCAACGATCCCATGCCGCCGACAACGACCACTACGAATACGATGGGTCCCAGCATACGCGCCATACCGGGATCTGTAATAAAGTAGTTGCCGCCGATAACCCCGGCCAGTCCGGCCAGCGCACATCCGCCGCCAAAAACCAGCATAAAAACGCCCGGTACGTTGTGCCCCAGAGCGCTGACGCCCTCGGGGATGGGTCAGTGCGGCCTGAATGATAAGACCGATGCGCGTCCGGGTGAGCACCAGATAAAGGGCCTACGAACATAATTACGGTAATCAGCAGCATAAATGCCCGGTACATCGAGAAATCGGTGGCCCAGAGGGTGAAGAGCGGCGAATCCAGCAAATCCGGTATGCGGTAATCCGCGGCATTCCGTCCCCAGATGAGGATCACCGCCTCTTCGATCAAAAATGCCAGCCCTACGGTAAACAAAAGCTCGGCAACATGGCCGTGCTTGTGAACCGTGCGCAGACCGAAGCGTTCCACCAGGGCTCCCGATCGCTCCAATCAGAAGGGGTGCGATGATCAGCCCGGGCCAGAAACCCACGAATACGCTGATTTGATAGGCGAAATAAGCGCCCAGCATATAAAAAGAGGCGTGGGCAAAGCTTAACACCCCCATCATGCTGAAAATCAATGTCAGTCCCGCTGGACAGCATGAACAAAAGCATGCCGTAGAGCAGACTGTTGAGCAGAGAAAATACGAGGAATTCGGTCATTTCTTTCTCTTTTCCCGTTATGGTGGGCCGAAAGTAACAAATTCCAACAGGTGGTTCAAATACCAATTGGCCCAGATATAGCGTACGAAAACCAGAGCAGGCCGTCCGCCTCGATTTGCAAAAGACGGACAGCCTGCCTGGGTATGGGATACTCGGGGGTTACTTCTCCGGTCTTTTCATCTTGCAGACGGTGGGCCGCATGGTCGTTTCGGTTTCGACACGCATATCAGTCCGCCATCCCAGGCCGGTCTTTTCCACATCGAACACGACTTTGTCGTTGCCGGCTTTTACCATCGTTGAAATGAACATCGGCTGGTAAAGCTGATGGTCGTCGGCACGCATGATGACTTTACCGTAATAGGTGTCATGTTCCATGCCCTCCAGCGCAAATGCCACGGCCTTGGGCTCTGCCTTGCCGGCCTTGTTGAAGGCCTTGACCAGCATTTCCATCATGGTGCGGATACGCCCATAGTAGAACTCCAGGCGTTCGTTTTTACCCACGGCATATTTTTCCTGAAATCCGACATAGAAATCCTTGTCGGCCGGCTGGTTTTTTTCGTTCCACAGGTTGTTGTGCCATTCGGTAACCTGCTTTACCCGGTTTTCACCGGCAGCACCGATACCGGAGGGGCCGCCCAGGCCGCCGCCGTAGAAGGTATAGAACTCGGCTTCGAGGCCGGCTTCCTTGGCCGCCTTGACCAACAGTTGCATGTCGGCACCCCAGTTGCCCGTGACCACGACGTCGGCACCCGAGGCCTGGATTTTAGTGATGTAGGGCGAAAAATCCTTAACTTTACCCAGGGGATGGAAGGTATCCCCCACGATTTCGATGTCCGGACGTTTGGCCTTTAGCATCTCTTGGATGACTGCGCTGCAGGAGTGGCCGAAAATATAGTCCTGGTGAATCAGATACACCTTTTTTACTTCCTGGCGGGCCTTGATGTGCTCGGATATGGCATCCATTTTGATGCTTACGTGGGCGTCAAAGCGGAAGTGCCAGAAGCTGCATTTCTCCTCGGTAAAGGCCGGGGTAACGGCCGCATAATTGAAATACAGGACCGGGTCTTTGGGGTTTCTTTTGTTGTGTTTGTTGACCGCTTCGATCAGTGCGCCGGCAACGCTGGATCCATTGCCCTGGGTAATAAAGCGGATGCCCTGGTCAATAGCATTTTTGAGCTGTACCAGGGATTCTTTGGCGCTGATCTTGTTGTCAAATGCGACGATTTCAAATTTTTTACCCCCTAACACACCGCCCTTGGCATTAATCATATCAACCATATACTGGAAGTGTTTGTGGCCGGCATCACCGACATTGCCAAAAGGACCGCTTAACGGGTCGATGTATGCAATTTTGATAGTATCCGCTGCCATTACGGGCCCGCATACCATAGAAATAAATGCAACACTTGCCAAAACCAAACATAATCTTTTGAATTTCATCATCGTCTCCTTTCGTTTAATTGACCGTAAATTGCGATTAGCTTAAAATTCCACCCAGTATTGATCCTGTTATCCAACCTGCGATGAAGGTCTGCATCCGTTTTCTTAAAATCACCCCCTCCTTTCTTTAGATTTCAGATATCGTTGATTGGTTGTTTAGTTGATTGGTTAAGTGGTTGTAAATATTGATTTATCCCATATTTACAAAATAATTGGGAACTTCATGTTTCAGCAATCGTAACATTCTGAAATTATGACTATAATTTACCTAATCAACCATTCAACCAGTAAACTATTCAACAAGGTCTGTAATACATTTAAAATAACCTAAATTCATGTGCTCGCAATTCTCTGCCTGAAATGCGCATAATCAGCAGGGCCTGTGGGAGTTGATGTATAAATAACAATCAGGCATTTAAGCTTTTCATCGCCAATGGGTTCGCCTGTATGAAGGATACTGGAATCGAAGTAGACACAGTCGCCTTCTTCCAAAACAAATTCCCCGTCGCCATACTTGAATCGTATTTTCCCCTGAAGTACAAACAGCATTTCTTCACCCTCGTGCTGAAAGCTGTATTTGATGGCACCCCTTGAAGGGTAGGATAAAATGAAAGGCTCCATGTGCTTGTTGGGATACGGGTTGGCCAAGGGCTTCATAGGCATATCCGAATTCAGCGCCGTTGCCGGGCATCAGGGTTCTCTTATTTTTCCTGACCACACACAGGTTGTCCTTTTGGGTCCCTTCACCTAAAAAACCGGCAACGGTGGCGTCCAATTCTCTGGCGATGGTGCTCAGGGTGGTGACAGGCGGGGCTTTATCCGATTTTTCGACCTTGGAAAGATACCCTTTGGAATAACCGGTTTTGTCAGCCAACATTTGTAGGGTAAAATTCTTTTTTAAGCGGAATTCCCGAATTCTTTTGCCGATTTCGGCTTCGTTGATCATTTTATCCCCAATGAACTGTTGAGTGTAACGAAACCCGACCATGCTTTGGCGGGATTCAACCCAACCTGCAAATTGACAAGTTCCCCAAGTTAGAACCAACCCCAAATAGTTCGATGTCGATAATTTCTGTAATGCTCAATACAGGCAGGCAAAGAATTGCTATTTCTTCGAAAAGTTCTCAATTCACTTCTTCCAAACCCGGCATTAGTGACAAAATGTTATCTAAAAAGAAACAGTAATTACAAAAATTTTATGTGCATCTAACGCCATCCATAGTATCTTTTTGTTAAATAATAGAGAACTCTTATGTGCTTGATCATACATTGTCAACTCTTTTCGTGAAAGTTTAACCTATTTTTTTCAGTCAATTGTAAACGGAAACACTTATCATTTATATCCATATGATCCCGCAAGTTGGCTATATGGAAACTTTTTTTAATATTATATGCGCAAGGGCAGCGAAACGGATCGCTCGCAACATTAATTTCCCTTGACATCGTGTACAACCGGCGCAATAGAATCAACTATAAAACCCGACAAACAGGAGGAATTTCGATGCCGATGATGACAGCAGGCCAATACGAAGAAAGCCTCAGACGATTGAATCTGGTGGTATATATGTTTGGTGAGCGGTTGGAAACAGTGGTGGACGACCCCATCATCCGACCTTCCATGCTGGCAGTGGCCAAAACCTACGAACTGGCGCACCGACCCGAGCACGAAGACATCATGACCGCAACGTCGCATATCACCGGAAAAAAAATTAACCGTTTCGTCCATATTCATCAAAGCATCGATGATTTGGTTAAAAAGAGCAAGATGGGCAGACTTTTAGGCCGGGAAACCGGCTGCTGCTTTCAACGCTGCGTGGGAATGGATGCCCTCAATGCACTTTCCATTGTTACCCATACTATCGACAAGAAATACGGCACCCCATATAAACAACGCTTTTTGAAATATCTGGAGTATGTTCAGGAAAACGATTGCACCTGTGACGGTGCGATGACTGATCCCAAGGGGGACAGGAGTTTACCCCCCGCACAAACAGCCGGACCATTACCTGCACGTGGTCGAAGAAAGAGAGGACGGTATTGTGGTTCGAGGCGCCAAGGCTCACCAAACCGGTGCCGTAAATTCCCACGAAATCATCGTCATGCCCACCATTGCCATGCGCAAGGAAGATAAAAACTACGCGGTTTCTTTTGCGCTGCCGGCGGATGCCGAAGGAATTGTTTACATCATGGGCCGTCAATCCTGCGATACCCGCAAGCTGGAGGAAGGCTTGATGGATCGCGGCAACATCTTATTCGGCGGACATGAAGCCCTGGTGGTTTTTGACAACGTGTTTGTTCCCTGGGACCGGGTGTTTATGCACAAAGAATACGATTTTGCAGGACAGCTGGTGGAAAAATTTGCAGCCTACCACCGGCAAAGCTACGCCTGTAAAGTCGGTGTGGGCGATGTGTTGATCGGCGCCGCCCAGACCGCCGCGGAATACAACAACGCGGCCAAAGCGTCTCACATCAAAGATAAAATCATTGAAATGAACCACCTGAACGAAACTCTGTATTGCGGCTGCATTGCATGTGCCTCCGAGGGCAACCGGGAACCCGGCGGGACCTATGCCGTCAACACCCTGCTGGCCAACATTCACAAACAAAATGTAACGCGGTTTCCCTATGAAATTTCGCGTATTGCCCAGGATATCGCCGGCGGCCTGATGGTAACCATGCCATCCGAGCAGGATTTTAAATCTCGGCAAACCGCTAAATGGCTGGAAAAATACTATACGGCCCAGAGTGATACCCCGACGGTAAACCGCATGCGTATTCTAAGGTTGATCGAAAACATGACCCTGGGAACGGCCGCCGTGGGTTACCTGACGGAATCCATGCACGGCGCCGGATCTCCCCAGGCACAACGGATTATGATCTCCCGGCTGGTGAATATGGAAGAAAAGAAAAGAGCAGCGAAAAAGCTGTGCGGCATTGAGGAAGGATAAGGCGAGTTACGCGTTGCGAGTTACGCGTTGCGGGTTACGGGATGCGAGTTACGGGTAAAGGGCATAGAGCATGGGGCATAGAGTAAGACATCGCTCAGTGGAAGGTGTAGAAGAATCAAAGGGGTAAGGGAATATATGGTTGATTAGTTGACAGGGTTGGGTAAGTTGATTGAGTAAAAACAAAACATGACATCTGCCTTCCAATCTTTCCGACATCCCGCCGGGGCGTAAGCCCTATGCCCCTATGGGCCGGAGGCCGAATTCCGACTTCAATCTTCTGTCCTCTGACTTCTGTTTTCTATCCTCTGTTAAAAAAGTTGCGGGTTGCGAGGCTCGAATTGAGGATTTCAGTCAACGACAAACTTAGTAGATTTAAGAATGTCGCCTTGCCCCGTCATTTTTACAATCGCTCTTTTGCATTGACATCATAATGTGTACGCTTTATAGTGTCCACATTAGGAGGTAATCGTCCAATGGAAATCAATGCCGTTCAATTTCGGGCCAACTGTTTTAAAATATTAGATGAAGTCAAGCAGTCACACAAAGAGGTGATTATTACCAAACGGGGTAAACCAATAGCCAAATTGGTACATATCAATCAGGCAGACACAAAAGACCCGCTGTTAGGCGCCTTGGAGGGTATTGGCCGCACCCTTGATGA
>PVMK01118548.1_pt1 | contig 24719 bp, 17 predicted proteins | sample 1853481 | NCBI WGS metagenome assembly PVMK01 (sample SAMN08533507, study PRJNA380276) | Marine sediment metagenome, whole genome shotgun sequencing project.
TTTTAACTCATCGCTATTCAGGATTAGTTTGTTCAATCTAAATAAAGTTTGATTGTTGAGAAAGGAATAGCCTCTGAATATTTGACGAAGTTCCTTGTCCCCCCCAGCCGGCCATCCCAATACCGATATAGCAGTCTTCTGATTGTCATTTATTTCAACTCTGCAGCTTTGTGGTAGCGTAAGACCATCACCGGGTATTCAAATTTTTAATTGACAAAACAGTCCGTTACCAATAATCTGAAGTCTCCGAATGAAAGGAGACCCCCACCATGCCACTATCCGGCACCCTCACCAAAGCCAAAATAATCGACGCGGTGGCAGAAAGAAACGGATTCATCCGTAAAAAGTCAATTGAAACCGTCGAAATAATGCTTGAACTCATCAAACAGTCCCTGGAAACCGGCGAAGACGTATTGATCTCCGGTTTTGGGAAATTCTGTGTGAAACAAAAATCCAAACGAAAAGGCAGGAATCCGGCGACAGGTACGGACATGATGCTGGAACCGAGAAGGGTTGTCACATTTCAATGCTCGGGGAAGCTGAGGGAGAAAGTGAACAGAAAGAAGGCTGCGCCAAAAAAGAGTCGCGCCAAGAAATAAAAATAGCTTTTGTGAGCCTGCAATTTTTAAGAGGAGGATTCAATGGCCAAGAAAAAGGAACAAAGACCTCAGAATCTGTCAACCAGACGGGAATTTTTAATCGGAACAGCAGGCCTGGCCTTGACGACAGTATTACCTGCTTGCAGTCCGACAACGAAAACTGCACAAATCCAATCGGCAGAACCAGAGATTTCTTCGGTAACCGATCAGGAGTTACAAGTGAGCTGCTCTTGGGTGGTTAGAGGCGAACATGAAAACTCTTATACTCTCTATAAAAACACGGTAGAAGCGGCAACTGATTTTTCCTGGTTGTCCGGAGGTGATCGTGTGCTTATCAAAATGGCTCTAAATTCGGGTAACACCTACCCGGCTACCACTGATCCCTGGTCCGTTCATTGTATGGTAAAGCTGTTGAAGGAGCGAGGGGCCGGTAAAATATTGGTTGGCGACCAGAGTGGTTTTGGAACCGTGCAATGGACTAAAGACCGGAAAAAAGGATCGTCCCGCCAGTTGGCAAAAACTGCGGGTTTGTTGGAAGCCATTAAAGACAGCGATGCTGAACCTTGCTTCTTTGAGGAATATGGATGGGATGCCTACCGACCGGCTATCCCAGACGGTAAGCATCACTGGAAAAGACCGATAATGATACCTGCAAAATTAGATGAGGTAGACCATATTATTTACCTTCCCAGAGTATCTTCACACATTCTGGCTGGAAATACCCTGGGGCTCAAACTGGGGGTCGGTTTTTTACGCAGCGACAGCCGAGGGGAGTTTCACAAAGGAGGCAAACAATTCTACGCCATGTATGAGGAGATCAACCATGTTCCGCCAATAGCATCCAAGTTAAGATTGATCGTATCCTCCGGCCGATCAGTATTGACGTTGGTTGGTCCAAATGAAGGCCCGACGGCAAAACCGGATTATGGACTGGTTCTGGCTTCAGATGATCTGTTAGCGCACGAAATGTTAGCCTATGCCTGGCTTCAATGGAATCGGCAATTCGAGACCTCCTCTATTGCCCATATGACCATGGGAAGACCGACCAAGAGTCGATCACGTTACAATAAGAGATTTTCCGATCGTATGTGGCCAGATAAAGAAGGTCATGAAACCCCCGCAATAGATTATTTCGAACCTGGAAACTTATACAACCATCCGGCTATTGTCAATTATCTGAAACGCATGGGTGGACGTCCCCGTATCATTGCCATTGAGGAAATAAACAAACAGCCGGACAGTTCAGTTGTCGATTATTTGAAGAGGCAGCTTAAATCATAATTGGTTAATTTGAAATCTGGAAAAATTAGCACCTGTTTATCTGTGTGATTCGTAGACATCCTTTCATCTTCAGGGTGTGAATAGAATGTCGACGGAACACGCATTTCAAATTATTATTGGAGATTGATTAATAACCATGATCAGGCATGTTTTGACTGAAATTAATAAATCTAGGCCAACTATCCATAAATGGATCCAAATTTTCCTCTTCGTCACATTGTTGACGATAATCACTGCCTGTACGGCCTCGTATCGGCCCGTTATCATTAATTCGGATCTAGATCAGTGGGACGGTAAGCGTATGCGCTATGTTAATTTATTTCCTCCCAAGTATGGCTATCTGGAAGAATCCGAGTTTGATAAGATCGAATACCGCAAACCTCACGAAATTGGTAAGAGAGAGTATGCTCTTGTTACGGATCCCAGAGGCGATATTGATCGTTCAAAAGGCTATGATGCTGCTGAATACACGGTCACTCCGAATAAAGATCTCCTCCACCGTTCTCAGCACGATCTTCAGATCACTTGGATAAGACATGCAACATTCCTGATTCAGTTGGGTAAAAAATATCAGATCCTGGTTGATCCGGTTTTAGCGGAAATTGATGGAATGGCCGGGAGCCTGATGAAGTATGCCGATACTATGGAACTTTTTGCTGATCCACCGCTCACAGTTCAAGATCTGCCTTTATCCGATGATTCTGAAAAGCCTGACGAGCAAAAACGAATCATCATTGCCATTTCCCATGACCACTTTGATCATTTAAACTACAATACCCTGAAACAGTTACCTTCAGATACCCACTATTATGTTCCGCGGGGTCTGCAAACTGAATTTCCCTCAGACTATTCCGATGTCATCGGAATGGATTGGTATACCAAAGATACTGTGGGTGAGCTTACGATTCATTTTCTGCCCGCCAACCATAGATCGGGACGTTCAATGTATGAATCGAATCAAACCCTGTGGGGCGGTTGGTTGTTTGAGTGGAATAATCTGCGAGTGTATTTTGCAGGCGATAGCGGCTACAGTGAAGTGTTTAAAGACATGAGGAAACGATATGATGAATTTGATGTTTGTTTGATGCCCATATCCGCCTATTTTCAACGCCAGTGGCATTTCACACCAGAGGATGCTATCCAGGCTTCATCAGATTTAGGATGCAAAATCCTCATTCCTTGGGGATGGGGAACTTGGGTGATAAGCTTCGAACATATTCTCGAACCTCCCCGTCGTTTGCAATATGCTTATGATAAAATGCAACCTGAAAATATGGAATTGCGCATTCTTAAGATGGGAGAAACGTTTATTCAAGATGCTCCTGTTTCTCATTAGGTAGAGATTTGTCTACCAAATAATAGTATTAGACTCAACAAACGAGCACAAATCCAGTAAATGAAACTTCTTAGGCTCTATTTGCTTGGAAGCAATTAAAACAATGACACAATCTCCACTTTTTGAACCCGTGCTTAGGAGCAAATATCCTCTATCAGAAGACCTAAAAATCGAATGTGGCTATCTCATTGTACCCGAATCTCGCAGCGCCTCTTCGGGTAATTTCCCCAGTTCCAGGACTTTGCGAATATATGTCACCATTGTAAAGAGCTTAAATAATAGCCCGTCTCTTGATCCCATTGTCTTTCTATACGGTGGACCTGGCGGCAATTCAGGAGGTATACTGAAAGGCCTTGGAGCGCCAGAGGTGCAGAATTTTCTCTTGAGCCAGAGCGACTTTATTGTTTTCGATCATCGTGGTACAGGATTTTCTGAACCAGCTCTTTTCGCACCAGAAGTTGACCCACTATGGTCTGATGCATTCTTGAAAGATTTCGATGCCGATGAACGCGCCGGAAGCTTTGTTGAGGCCATGCTCCGCGCACGTGCCCGGTTTGTTAACGCAGATATAAATCTTACCGCCATCAACACGCCCGAAATCGCGGCAGATTTGAATGACCTGCGCTCGGCCCTGGGTTACGAAAAACTCAATTTGTGGGGCATATCTTACGGGACGAGAGTTGCTCTGGCGGCTATGCGCGATTATCCTGAAGGCATCCGAAGCGTCATTCTTGACTCAACCGTTCCTATCCAGGTTAGTCAGTACATAGAAGCCATCCCCAATGCAATGTATGCGTTTAATCTCTTATTTGATGCGGTTGCCGCTGATTCAAAAGCGCATGCGGTTTATTCGGATCTGAAAGCAGTTTTCTATGATGTATTCGAGCGCTTAAACAAGACACCCGTCCTTATTCCAGCCAAACATCCGATAACGAACCAAGCAATTAAACTGCGTCTAACAGGTGAGGTGTTCATTGGGATCTTTTGCATTGGTTTTTATTCCAGTGAATTCATTGCCACGATGCCAAATCGTATTTACCAGACTTACCATGGCGACTACCAGCAATTGGCAGAAATACTCATCCGGCAGTTGGATCACCCTGCAACTGATCTACCTGGGCGGAGCCAGGGGATGTACTATTGCGTTAATTGTTGTGATGACAAGGTAACAGCCAAGACCGGTGAGAAAATCATAAAGTATGGCCAAAAATATCCTGAAATGAGTTCACTGCCCTTGACTGAGTTTGCACTCGGCAAACATATCACCGATATAGCAGAAAAATGGGGAGCGCGCACCGCGGGGCCGGCTGAGCATGAGGCCGTTAAAAGTGATATTCCGACTCTGATTTTGGCCGGCCAATTCGATCAAAACACACCTTCGTACTGGGGTAAATTAGCTGGAGAAACGCTGTCCAATAGCCACTACATTGAGTTTCCAAGTGCGGGTCACGGAGTAATCAATAATGGGGGCTGTGCATTATCTGTGATGAAGGCATTCTTTGATTCCCCTGCGAGCCATCCTGATGACACATGTGTAAAAGCATTGACCGGACCAATATTTGTAATGCCAGAGACTGATTAAACGGATTCATATTGGATAGTCTGGTTATTGTGAATGAGCGCCGCACTGCCATGGTGTGAATCTGAAGCAAAGCAGAGAATGGTTTTCTCTTCTATTGGAATCACACCTCAAAATCCAACCACAACCGTTTGCCAAGATCAAAACTTAAAATATTTTCAGATGCACTGTCTTTGATGGCTGATTTAAGATTATCTGAACAAATATACAATAAAATCAGTTAATTACCGGATTCGATTTAGGCACGCAATCCACAATAGGCGCATTATGTGGATTGGCCCGGGGAAACCTACAATTGCTGGGAGTATAGGTTTGTTCAGCGAATCTAAAATATCAAGGTCCAATTTTCTGGTTGATTTGAAAGTACAATCTAAATGATGTCAATCAGGCCACCATACAATTGCACAACGCAAAAAATAAGGGAGAACTACTCGGCAATCCGGGAAAACATTTTGTGAATAGGGTCGTCGATATGAAATATTGCCCGTCCGAATAAAATCAGGTGCAATTGTATGCCCGGCATGTTCATGCTCTTCCAGGCTATTTCCAAATCCCTGCACACGTATCAGAAAATCGATCCAAAAAGGGTCATGTTTGTCAGTAAATGGCGTGATGGATCAGTGAGGCTCACTCTTTAAAATAGCGCCGTCGTTCCGGGCCTTTTATCCGTCTCTTATTTAGAATCTTTCTGCGATCATCACCCCTTCTGCGGTCTTTATTTGACCTTCTCCTGTCTGGAACAATAAATAAACTCGAGCGGGTTCGCCTTCTGATATACGAGCGTTGGCCTCCATTGTCTATAAATGGGAGTAGCTCATCAGTGGCGCTCACTAAAGATGTCTCCATGTGGTTTGGGGGAATTTCAAAGAACCTCTACTTTTCTATTTCTTAAGGCTTTGTCCGGTGTGATCTAATCACGTCGGCCATATACATTATGTCGTTAGCAATATAGCCGGCCTCATCATTGTCAATATGGCCGAGAGCTTCCACCGATGTTACCCGCAATTTTACCGAATCATAAAAAATCTGTATCTCCTCTGGTAAACTGTCCGTGCTGATATCGCTTAAATGATCAACATAGGCACGATTGACACATTCCCACATGTTGGTTTTGCTGGATGATACTGCCTTAGCCGCTTCAGAGAATTTATTGAGCAGATCGGTCATAGCTTAATTGATCCTTTCCCAGATCCGGTGGTAAGCCAAGAAAAACCAAATATCCCCTAAATACAGACTCTTAGGCTAATTTAACCTGTTTGTCCAGGTAAGTCAAAGAATTTTTATAGTGTTGGCTGTGCGCTGGGTAAATTTGGAGTGTGAGCTGAGCGGTATAACCGATGGATACACAAGAAGCTTTAGTCTTGATCCGCAATAGGCAATATCAACCTAAAAACACTGCCCTTACCCGGTTCGCTCTCCACCTCAATCCGCCCTTTTAATCTTTCAACCAGAGTGTGACTGAAGGCAACAAAAAGGAGGAATTTCTAATTTTTTATGTATTGCACTAACTAATCCACAATAACGATGGGATAAAAATGTTAGGATTTGCTGATCAAACCTACATTTCCCGGGAATTGTAGGTTGGTACAGCAAACATAAAATATCACGGTCCAATTTTTGGCGGATTTGAAAGCGTAATATACATACTGCAAAAAGATTAGACCAAGTTCGGGTTTTTAAAAAATTTTTTAAGATTAAAAAATGGTTGAATATGAACTCCAAACCAGATAATAAATGTGTAAGAGGTGGTGATATCATTTAGCTATCTGAAATTATTAATAATTCCATATATTGGCAAGAAATCGTTCGCCGGGAATCTGTCAAATTAGGGGCTGATTTAGAGCATATCATTAATATTGCCGGATTACGGATAATCTCAATAAACCACAAATTCAGTGATATTTGACTTTCTGTCATGATATCCCAAGTTTTGGTACGGTAAAACTTCAGCCGATTTACAGATTTACACCTAATCTACAAAATCCCAAAATTTCATATTGCGTCAGCACATTCATCAAATTTTTGGTATCTCTAAATTTCACCATCAGGCACCCACAATTTGGGCACTTGCGAAATAGTGATGAAGTATTCTCATTACATCGCGGATCATATATTTGTGTGGCTCAGTCGTTATTGATGCTTGACAGTTCAATTAATCGAATTAGTTTTGTATTGAATTTTAGTTTTTCTAATGTTGAACTATTTTTTGTTTTACCAAATACAATAAATTTTAATTGGAGATATATGTTATGAAAAAAATAACTCAAATATTAACAGTAACAACTGTAGCATTTTTTGTCCTAATCAGTTCCGCTAACGCTGATTCAGATGAATACGTTTATAAACAAAGGTTTATGCCGAGAGAAACGGTAAAGATAGATCTCTCAAAAACAGCTATGTTCGTTACGGATCCTCAAAACGATTTCTTATCAAAAGAAAGTCCTGCTTGGGGGTTAGTCGGTCCGACTGTGATAAGAAATAAAGTCGTTGAAAAAGAGAAGATGTTAAAAGCGCTCGCAAAAGAGATAGGAGTCCCTGTCTTTTACTCTACCCATCTGTACACACCGCAAGATTTTGCGAATTGGAAGAGCTTGAACGGCATCGACAAGATAATGTTTGAGAATAAAATGTTTGCCGAGGGAACCTGGGGGCATGACTATCACCCCGAACTAAAACCAGATAGCAATACTATCGTTATGAATCCACATAAGGGGCTAAGTAACTTTTGGACTGGAGATGCCGCTATCCAGCTAAGGCAGTACGGAATAGAAACAGTCATTATGTACGGTATGTCAGCAAATATGTGTGTAGAGTCGCATGCTCGAGATGCGATTGAAAATGGTTTTGATCTTATTATCATAGCTGACGCCACTGCAGCAGCAGGAGATGCTGCGTATGAGGCAGCTCTAACTAACTATGAATTCCTAGCCCATGAGGTAGTGACGACAAATCAAATTGTAAAAAGATTGAAAGCAGCAAAATAGGGAGAATAGTCCTCCAATTGGAAGAGCAAAAGATTGATTTTGCTCTTCCATTTGGATAGCCCCGTCATAATTGGTCCACTTGCTGCTCAATTCAGACGTTAAATGTATCTGCTATTTATCACAGGTTTCTAATCCCCTTTAAAACCTGATGTATCTCCAACAAAGTTGTAATTATCAAGGGCCTTAAAAATTTAAGATATCACCTTTCCCGGTTTTCAGGCTGTTGGTGACGCTATCTGCTATATATATGTAATAATATCATATGCTTAAAGTTAAAGATACTCAAACGATATCTGAAAGCAGACAATCACCTTTAATCGGCGTGATTGCCATTTAGCATCGACTAATCTGCCACCAAATTTAATTCACACCTCAAAATCCAGCAAATAACGTCTGCCAAAGTCCAAACTTAGAAGATTTTCTGGCTTCTTACGAAAAATTGGCGAACGAATTTAAGGTTAGCTGAACAAATACACCATAAAATCAATTGATTGAAAAGATTCGATACAGGCACGCAATGTAAACAAAACGAACCGCTAAAAAAGTATAGGTTTGTCATGCGCAAGGCACAACTTTGTTAAAATCGGAAATAAGCCATATATTTTTTCGTTTTCTTGACAATATACCACAATGTGGTTATCTAATGAAATATTCTAAATGAAGTTGCCTTTATCAATTCTATTAAAAGTAATCTTTCATATTCGATTCAAAAACCTCGGGGACCTAAATATAGGCATACCATTGCCCTATTAAGAAAATTTGGTTCTTGCCTTTTGACGATCAAAAAAAGTATTTTCTTAAGGAGGAAAAATAAAATGGAAGCAACAAAAGAAAAAGCAAAAATAGTGAATGGGGTAAACACAGAACAGTTGTTTAGTACGATTGATCTCATCAAAGAGAATCCGGATATTGCAAAGTTTAAGTTTCGAGCAACCAACAAATGGATCAACGGCACGCGTTGCCGTGGGACGATCAAAGATTTCTACGGTGCCTTAAAAGAGGATAATTCCCGTCCATCTGTGGATTATGATATGGATGAACCCCCTGTTCTTTTAGGAAATAATGAAGGGAGAAATCCTGTCGAGTATCTTCTTGTGGCCCTCTCCGGCTGTCTTACCACAAGCCTTATTGCTCATGCGTCTGCCAAAGGAATACAAATAAATGGGGTAGAATCGAGGTGTGAGGGTGACATCGATCTGCGCGGCTTTCTGGGATTATCGGAAGACGTTCCTGTGGGTTATAAGGAAATCCGGGTGTATTTCAAGATCGATGCAGATGTTTCAGATGAACAGAAAAAAGAACTGGTACAGATGGCCCAAAAATATTCACCGGTTTTCAACACGATCACAAAGTCAGCCCCGGTTTCGGTGCGTTTGGATAAATAAAAAATGCTGTTGGAAAAACGTCGACGCCGTTATCTTCTGTTTTATTTTACATAGTCAAGATTGTCATATAAAAGCTTTGAGGTATTCATTAGTAAAGTAGGACGGCAAAATGAAGATAGAATCTCACATTGTTAATGCATTTGTTGATGGGAAAACAGGTGGCAACCCGGCAGGAGTGATACTTGACGCTGATGATTTGTCACGTGACCAGAAGCTTGAAATTGCCTCGAAAATTGGTTTATCAGAAACTGCATTTGTTTCATCCTCAAAAATCGCTGATTTTAAACTGGATTTTTTTACTCCGACCAAACAAATTGCCCACTGCGGCCATGCAACGATTGCCACCTTTGTTTACCTCAGAGAGCTTGGTCGGGTTACTAAATCAAGAACATCAAAAGAGACAATAGATGGTAAACGTGAAATTTTTTTCGATGGCGGAATGGCGTTTATGGAACAAGTGTCGCCCAATTATTCAAAAGTAAACAATGAAGAGAAAGAGATACTTTCTTCCCTGGCTTTATCTTCTTCAGATCTAATGAACGGATTTTCCCCTGCTATCGTTAATACCGGCAATGCCTTTTTGATTGTTCCTCTAAAAAATGAAAATGCCGTCGCTTTAGTTAAGCCTGATTTTGAAGCTATAACACAATTAAGTGGGAGGTATGATCTTATCGGATACTATGTGTTTTCAGGGGATGCGAAAGATCAGCGAAGGGATGCCGGGACAAGAATGTTTGCTCCCAGATATGGTATTGTCGAAGAATCTGCAACAGGAATGGCTGCAGGTCCGTTGGCATGTTTTTTATATGATAAAATGGGCCTTACTAAGGATGTATTTTTGATTGAACAAGGGCACTTTATGAAGCCGCCCTCACCAAGTGTCATTACTGTTAAACTGGATCTTGAAGATGAAAAAATTACTGGGCTGATTGCCGGAGGAAAAGCGAAAGTCATGAAGTCTCTGATTATATCAATATAGACCAACGGCTAACGATATAGACAGCATAGCTATTTTTGCTCAAGTTTTTCCCATTCTGAATGTGTTTGGTGGTTGCTGTGGGACAGATCACCGTCACGTGGAAGAGATAAGTAAAGCTTTTGGAAAATCAAGGAGTTGGTAATGGGTGAACTCAGCCAGCTTGCACCTGATATTGATAGTGAAGTTGATGCATTAAGCATGATTTTAGAGGGAACAGCAAGGGTAACCGGAGAGGTTTTCTTCGCTGCGCTGGTAGAAAATCTTTCCAAAGCAATGAACACGCACTCCGCATGGGTTACCGAATACATTGAGGAGTCCCAACAGCTGCGTGCACTGGCATTTTGGGCCGATGGACAATTGCTAACTGATTTTATGATTGACATGGATGGAACTCCCTTTTTTGCCGCTCGGGCATCTGCGGAACTACAGCGAATTCGCGCCGAGCAGGATATCCGTAACCGCGAAGAAAAATATAGGCGAATCGTGGAGACCGCCCGTGAAGGATTTATACTCCTTGATAGAAACTATAAAATTACGGATGTCAACGAAATGTATTGCAAAATGACCGGATTTCGCCGCGAGGAGATCATTGGAAAAACTTCGCTGGATTTTTCATCTGAAAATCACAAAGATTTTCTTATGACCAATCGAAAAGATCTTTTTGAAATTTCTTGAGTTTTGGATTTGGTATAAAACAAATATCGCAGGAATCGGTGCACAACAGAATTTTCATGTTAGGCAAGAAAACACACTCCGCTGAACGCACCAGTTTGATGGGATACTCAATATATCACGAGCTCGGCGATAAATTTTATTAAGTCAAACGTCACTGTTGCGATTTCCCATGAACAACTTCGGCGTATCGCAACACCTTGATCGGTGGATATAGCTTTAGTTTCCTTGCTGTCTCCATGTTGATAACATACGAATACCGACTGAGGCTCAATATAGGCAGGTCAATCGCAGCGGCTTTGTTAATTAGAATATTTTTTGCTTGGAATCCAGCTAATTTGCCGACACTGTAATAGCGACTGGCGACTGCAAGAAGGGCATTAGATTTTCTGGCCATTGCCTCATACGCGGCCACAATTGGAACACGCTGCTCAATGGCGGAATTCGTTAGATACTCTCTGTGACGCATAAGAAAAGAGCTTGAACCCACATAAATGAAAGCAACGTTTCTATTCTTTAATTCTTTGATTTTTTGGGGAACCGACTCAATAATCGGCTTGCCATTTTGATCCAAATCAATGGATCTTTCGAACAAATTAAATCGCATTTTCTTTGCTAATTTACGTATTTTTTTAACATTGAGAACAGAGTTGAGTTCGTTTGTGTTATATATTATACCCAAACGCTTAAAGTATCGATACGCCCGAATTGCTTTCATTTGAACTTCTTCTGGTACACGATTTCGTGTGCCAGTGATGTTTGCTCTGCCCGAAGACTCATAGGTTTCTATTATGCCCGCACCTACCGGATCAGCCACGATCATAAACACAACAGGGATATCGGTAATGTGCATAACAGGGTCGCTGTCAACAAGGGTACCGATCATGCCAACAGTAGCGGATGTCCCCCATGTGAGGACTAAGTCGACTTCCAATTCCTTTGCCTCACGGACAAAAGCCGGCAGCTTTGTTTTATCTCTATTTGCATTTCGAATTATAAAGTTAACATCGATACCTTCTTCACGAAAATAATCTTGAAATCCTCTACATGCATCTTCGCAACCGCGCCAAACGGCCATATATATTTTAAATGGCTTATCATGGCGTTTTGAATAGGCGGAAGGCGTCATTACGCAGCAAGCCACAAAAACGATCAATATAAAGGTCAATTTAGAATGGATCATGGCAAATTCTGTGACTCATCAGTATCATTATTATTACGAGTTACGAAAAAGAATATTATAAAGATCAGGGAAGCCACACACACGCTAATTCCGGCAATCCCGGTGGTATTCTGATAGCCGTAATAATCGATCATAACGGCCCCTATTATCAAACCGATAATGCTTCCAAGGCGCTCAAGCAATCGAAGGGAGCCTAGAACAATATTATGTCCTGCCGTATGCACTTCCGTTTTGCATATCTCAAGCGATAATGTGATTTGTGGTGCCTTAATCAGGGCATGTGATAGTCCAAGAAAAATGACAGCAAGAACAACCGCCCAGAAATTGTACCACTGATGGAAAGCAATCAATCCAATTCCGGAGAGCAGAGAGCCCAGACCAACTAGCAGAGTTAGGCCGTTCATAGTGTTCACCTTTTTAGACGCAGCTCCCCCGATAGCAATGATCAACAGGTAATAAACCATCATGGTTCTGCCGATTTCGGCAGTCGTAGCGCCGATATCAAAAAGATATAGTGGTACCAAATACCAAAGATAAGCAGCCATGAGGATATTTGTAGGAATAGCGATACAAAACAAAAAAACAAGAAAACGGCGGTTCTTAAATATCTTTCTAACCCCTCTCAACCCACCTGTTTTCTTTTCCGCAATTTCAATTTCAGTCCCGGCATCCTGGCTCAGCATTTGGTATCCGGCAAAACCAGCAAAAAACATCAATCCCGCTGCAATCAAAAAAGTTGCTTGATAGCCGATGCGAGCAGCAAGAATTCCTCCAATTGCGGTCCCGCACATTGTGGCGGTTATGACAATACCTACAAAAGCGGCAATGTTCACATTGCGGCTGCCTGCAACATTCTTTCCCAACAAGTAATCTTGACACGCAATCGTAATCATCGCATAGCCAAGACCTGTTGCACCGCGCCATAAAATGACTTCGAGTATTGTCTGGGCCATGCTGCAGCCCAAAAAGCCTAATCCAGACGGTATAAGGCCGAATAGAAATATATTTCGGCTTCCGAACCGTTTGGACCATTGGCCGGAAAAAGGCGCCGCAAGACCAACTATCGTGAGCCACACAACAATTGGCAGACTGATGACCAGAGATTCATTTAACCATGGGCTCGGTGTATACAATTGACGGATAAAAAGCGGTAGAAATGATTTTTGAAGCTCTTCGGCAAAGGCAAATAAAAATAGTGGTATTCGAATATCGCTTACGCTTGCACGAAATAAGGGTCTGAGGGATTCAGTTTGAGACAGACCATAACTTTTGCCGATATGGTCAATTCGGCGTAAAGCCTCTTCAGAAAGAGCCTTTAATTGATTACGTCTGTCTCTGAAATGAGCATTTAATTTTTTTGCGGACTGCGATAGATAGCGTGCAACTTTTCCAACTGAATCTCCCCCGCGACTTTTGATATATTGACTGAAATTACCTCTCACCTGAAGGTTGATCAGCATGTTAAGCCGTTCTATCGGTCCTGTTACATAATAAAGGAATAAAGCCGTCATTATCTGAAATGCAATCAGCACAGCGATGATAAAAATAACAAAGTTGTCATAGATAATGCTGTCAAGTTGACTTCTTACAAAGTTTTCATCGATACCGACATTGATGTATCCAATATTATTGTCAGCAGTTTTTATAGGGTAACTATAATTGATAGATTTTGATCGGTCCCGGGCGGCATTCAATCGGCTATCAATGTCAGGCGACTGTTTCGGATTTTTTAAATTGAAGACGTTGCTTTTTGTTTGTCCGTTTTGAAATAGTGTCTTACCGCTAGGGCTTTGAATTTCCAGATAAGTTACCTCGTCAAATTCGGTGGCGATCGAATCAAGATATTCGTCAACACCTACCAGTTCTTCAAATGGAATGCCAAACTCAACTGCTCTCGTCAAATCCTGTTCGATGTTAAGTGCAATTAATTGTGCTTTTTTCTTAAGCTCAGGTTCTAAAAAACGATTAAACTCAATGAAGCTGATATAAGCAAAGATAATAGAAGATAAAAATAGAGTGCCCATCATAACTAAAATTAAGGGACGAGCCATTTTTGACGCCAACTCCGATTGCTGATCATAAGAGACGTCATTCTTAGCTTTGTTTTCATCGGAACCATGGTCAGGTCTTGGCATTTCAAGGGTGTCTAATGCCTTAGTAGCATTTACGATGTTTCTTTCAATTGTACACAACCGATCATCGAAGGCATCCATTCGAATCAAAGCATTTTCAGATGCACCTGCTGGCAGACCGTTCGTGTCGATAAAGCAGACATTCTGTCCCGTTGCTTCTGAGTTCCGAATTTTATCATGTGAGGCTTCAATGCTTTTCAAATATTTACTCAAACCACGGAACCCGACCATAATTCCAATAGAGGCGAGTATCGAGAATGCAATAAAAATAATTGCACACTTCAGAAAAAGGGAATTCTTGAAATTGATAACCTGACTGTTGTAATCATCCTTTGAGTAGGTGATTAATCCTCCCCCAACCTTCTGATCATAATTATTTAACAGCTTAAAAGCGCTAAGAAAGTTAGCATCCGACTCCATCTGAGAGTTAAGGTCTACTGAGGATTTAAGAATCTCAAGAATATGAGGGGCAACAGCCTGTTCCACTCTCTGTTTTTCTGTGGAGTATAGGATATTTCCTTTGTTATTGAAGATATCAATGGATTGAATGCCCGGATTGTTTTGCTGGACCCAAAAGATGACTCTTTCAGTATTTTGTATTTCACCCAGTCCAAGTCCCAAATCGATAGCACTTTCTATCGATTCATAAATCGTAGGACTGGTTGCGCTAAGTCGATTTGCAATTAAATTCGTGAGTATTGTCTGGAACTTAAATGAACTTAACATAAATAAAAGGCTCATCACGAACAGCAGCAATACGATCATGCACAAAATAGATTTAGATAAAACATTCATATATAAGAGGATTTATTGGAAAATATCGATAAAACAATATCGCCTCAGATTCTGGCACGGTCTTCGACGATTTTTATATTGAGGCTTTGCAGAAAGCCATTGAAGAAAATTCTGTCAAGTTAAAAAGGATAGAATTCGCTTTTTGAGTGCGGATCAAGCAGAAAACCACGGCTGATAGGGTTGGTGACAGCTGGGAATATGTAACAATATATTGTGCCGCTACTGATGTGTTACCAAGCCCCAACCGGATCCATCCAATAATGACCTAATAAAGAATGAATATCGTAATGTCAACCCGCAATTAGCTAAATTCGGTTGGAAATGGCTGATTTTGGATCAAAGAAGAAGCTTGTCTACCCGCTTAAGATTTTTTATAAAGTAGGCCTCGACAGGATAATCAGGGTCTCTGATGTAATTATCCGCACTAGGCCCGGGCTGCTCGTCATATGCGTTAATAACATCAACACTAAAAATCTGAGTATTTCTTTTTCTAATCCCTGCCAAAGCCATAATTTATATTCATTTGTCTCGATATTCCTTCAGAATTAGCGAATTTTACAGGATTTTTGCGATTGACGATTTTGAAAATCTTTTGTAGGGATATAACCAATTTAAATCATGATTTTAAAATCCAGACAAAAGGAGGTCAGATGACAAAGGCAGAATTAATTGAAAAAATGGCAAAAGATGCGAATGTGACAAAGGCCGCCGCGGGCAGGGCGTTAGAATCATTTCTTGACGGGGTGACAAAAGGCTTGAAGAAACGAAACAGCAGGGTAACCCTGGTAGGCTTTGGAACATTTAGTAATGTTTACCGCAAAACCCGCAAAGGCCGCAATCCTCAAACGGGGGAGCAGATCAAAATTAAGGGCAAAAATGTTGTAAAATTCAAACCTGGCAAAACGCTCAGAGACAAAGTCTAATCCTGTTTTCATTAATCTAAAAATATGGGGCAGTTAATCATATTGGAGATTTAATGATTAGCTGCCCTTCTCATTTTAGTGGTAAAGGTTCTCAATCCATCACATCTATTTTTAGTCATTGACTTGTTCTTGAGGATCTATTGCGCTGCTTTAGCAGACCTTTGTTGACCGTCGGAAAATTTGACACAATTATTTTTTAAACAGCCACTTTTTTCAAACTGGAGAAATACACATGGCAACCTACTTATACATAGCCACAGCAATAGGATTGTTCATCGCAACACAGACAGATGGGAATTGGAATCTTGTCAGACATACTCTTACAGAAAAATCTTTAACAAGTGTCACGGTATCCGATGACGTAATTTTGGCTGGTTCCACTGAGGGCATTTGGAGCTCTTCTGATAACGGTAAATCATGGAATAAGGCCAATAAAAATCTTGCAATACAGCATGTACGGTGGATGGATCATACATTATATCCACAGATGAACTTTCTGGCCGGAACTGAACCAGCCGGCATTTTTGTGTCGCGGGACGGTGGAAAAACATGGAATAGCAGCCCAGAGGTTAGCAAATTGCGCGATGCAAACGGTTGGTTTTTGCCATATTCACCAGAAGCGGGCTGTGTGCGTGGATTTGCTGCCGCGAAACCTGAAAATCATTATAGCCGTATTTACGCTGCCGTTGAAGTCGGCGGTGTCCTAATTTCTGAGGATAGCGGTAATACATGGCGTTTGGCTGAAGGCAGCGATGGTAGTCCGAATATGAATCGTGACCTAGGCACAATGATTCATCCCGATGTTCACTCAATCACAGTCCACCCGACTTCCTCGGATCTTGTCACCGCCGCCACTGGTGGCGGACTCTATCGTTCGACCGATGGTGGCCGAAATTGGAAAAACATATATCGTTGTTATATTCGGGCGATTTGGGTTGACCCGGCTGATCCCCAGCATATGATCGCGGGACCGGCTGATGGTGTATCAAGAAATGGACGAATCGAGGAATCTTATGATGGGGGGCAGAACTGGCATCTTGCTTCAGATAGCATGATGCCTGCACCTTGGTCGAGACATATGGTAGAACGATTTATCCAGTTTGATAATGACCTTTTTGTGGTGTTATCTAACGGTGAGCTGTGGTTAAAGTCTTTAAATGAAACCAAGTGGCACCGTGTTTTTTCGGAAATACCACGTATTAAGGCCATGACAGGGAAAAGGGGATGAGATTCAAATCTCTTTTATGCTGTTTAGCCGGATATCTTTTGTTTTCTGCCATAGGTGCACAGACATTGGGTCAAGAGATAACAAGAGACGTTCGTGGGCTCTCTGAAATGGTTGATAACGAAAACAAAACTGTCGAAGCTTCAGCTATGATCCCCAATACTATAACTATATTCTTGTGCGGTGACGTGATGACCGGCAGAGGCATCGATCAAGTCCTACCACATCCCAGTGACCCCACTATTTACGAGTCTTATATGAAAAGTGCCCGAGGATATGTAAAAATAGCCGAGGAGGTGAATGGCCCAATCGATTATCCTGTCAGTTTTTCATACGTTTGGGGGGACGCTCTTAAGGAATTGGACCGAGTGGTACCGGATGTTAGGATAATTAATTTAGAAACGAGTGTAACGAAAAGCAACGATTATTGGAAAGGAAAAGGTATAAACTACAGGATGCATCCGGAAAATATCTCTATTTTAACAGCTGCCAAGATAGACGTTTGTTCTTTGGCCAACAACCACGTACTTGATTGGGGATATTCGGGTCTCCTTGAAACGTTGGAAACGTTAAAAAATGTAAACATAAAAATAGCAGGTGTCGGCCGAAATCTTATTGAAGCCCAGGTTCCGGCAGTGAAAAAGGTACCAGGCAAAGGGCGAGTGATTGTGTTCGCATTCGGATTGGGATCCAGCGGAATTCCATCGGGTTGGGGCGCTGAGGACCAAAAGCCAGGGGTAAATTTGCTAAAAGGCTTGAGCGATAAAAGCCTTCTCAATATTCAACAAAAAGTTGTGGAAGTCAAACGCAAGGGAGATATCGTTGTTGCTTCAATACACTGGGGAAGTAATTGGGGGTACGGGATTCCTCGGGAGCAGACAGTTTTTGCGCATCGACTGATTGATGAGACTGGCGTAGATATTATTCATGGGCATTCATCGCATCATGTCAGAGCAATTGAAGTTTACAAGGATAAACTCATTCTCTATGGTTGCGGTGACTTTTTAAATGACTATGAGGGAATTAGCGGTTATGAAGAATTCAGAGCTGATTTGTCCCTAATGTACTTTGCGACGGTGGATCCGCCAACCGGCAAGCTCCTTGGGTTGCAATTGACCCCAACCCAAATTAGACGATTTAAGGTCATCCGGGCATCAAATGTTGACACGCTTTGGTTAACGGATATTTTAAATAGAGAGGGGGCAACATTTGGAACCAATGTAAAAATGAGCGAGGATAATCGCCTAACATTGCAATGGGATTAGCTCCAAATGCCTATTTGTTAGATACCTCGGTTACAGTGACGAAAAATTTGAAAACACAAAATTATTAGGTTGGTAGATCCAATCTACAATGAATTCAGATTATTAGATGGTTCGATTTAGGCACACAATCCGCACTCAGCTCAAAATGTAGATTTCCAATTACCCAATCTATAGTCCGGTGAGATTGTGAATTTGTCCCGCAAACCTAAAATATCACGGTTCAATTTTTTGGTGGATTTGAAAGTGCAATCTACACACTGCGAAAAGAATCGATCAGTTCGGGTTTTAAAATTTTTGAGCTGAAAAAATAGTTTGATTTGAAACCAATTCTCAATTTTTTGAACAGTCTGAGGTCACATTAGAATAGAACCTTGACTAACAATCTTACATCTGATATTCAAGCATTTATCGTTTCTGTTTATCTGAGCCTTTCATATCCCAGGCTGCTGCAAAACCCGATTCCCAATCCGGCATTTTCACCTAGAATGCTTCAAAATTGCTCTTTATAATTATTATTCGATCTCATTTTTCTGCATTTAATACTCCGCCATGAACAAAACAGATATTCTACATAAGTATCCCCCCTTAATGGAAAACGTGCTTCATATACTGCACGAATTTCAGAACAATAATCCGCGTCACTATCTGTCAGAAAAAGACCTGGCAATGATTGCTAAATATTTAAATGTGCCATACAGCTCGATATACGGGGTGGTAAGCTATTACACCCTATTTAGTTTAACGCCCCGGGGAAAACACATAATTAGAATATGTAACTCGCCGGTCTGCCATATGGCCGGTTCGAACCATATTTTATTAGAACTTCGCAAAAATCTTAAAATCGATAGCGGTGAGACGACCGCAGAAGGTTTGTTCACGCTGGAAACAACAGAGTGTCTGGGACAATGTGATACCGCACCGGGCATAACGGTCGATGAGGTGTATTATGGGAATCTGAACGCGAAAAAGGTTAAGACCATTCTCCCTAAATATCGGAATAAACGAAATAGTTCGAGGAGAAAGAAAGGGTGATGCTAGAACACCGAATCGCATTAAAAAATGTGGGGCTAATCAATCCTGAGAGAATCGAGGACTATATTGCTGCAGATGGTTATAAAGCGTTAAAGCAAGCACTGAAAATGCCTCCCGAAAAGATCATTTACGAATTGATCCAATCCGGTTTGAGGGGCAGAGGCGGTGCTGGATTTTCGACGGGATTGAAAAAGAAATTCACCAGTGAAGCATACTGTGTCCTGCTTGAATGCATGCGCTATATTGTTTGCAATGCAGACGAAGGTGAGCCCGGAACCTTCAAGGATCGTATCATAATGGAGGGAGATCCGCATCTGTTGATCGAGGGAATGATCATCGCGGCTTATGCCGTCGGCGCTAAAAAAGGCTATATCTATGTTCGCGGCGAATACTACAAATCTGTGGATATGACCCGCAAAGCCCTTGAAATTGCTAGGGAACGCGGATTCCTGGGTGATAATATTCTGGATTCCGGCTATTCACTAGATATCGTAGTTAAGCTGGGGGGCGGTTCATATCTGTGCGGCGAAGAATTTACCCTGCTCGAATCCATCGAAGGTAAAAGAGGCTATCCGCGGATCAAACCTCCGTATCCGGCTGAAAAGGGCTTATTCGATATGCCCACCTTGATCAACAATGTCGAGACACTTTCCCATATTCCCACCATCATTCTGAATGGGGCCGATTGGTACAAAAGCATCGGGACCAATCAATCTCCCGGGACAAAAATATTCTCTATTAGCGGTGATGTGAACAACCCGGGATATTTTGAAGTCGAAATGGGCGTAAGGCTCAAGGAACTTGTTTATAATTTGGCCGGTGGCATAAAAGACAATAAAAAGTTTAAAACTGCATTGATAGGGGGCGCCGCCGGAACCTTCGCACCGGAATCGTTTTTAGATGTCAGCATGGATTTTGAATCCTTACAGGAAAGAGACGCTGTTTTGGGCTCCGGCGCGATCATTGTGATGGCCGAAGATAAATCCATCCTTGATATGCTGCATTCGATCCTACGTTTTTTTGGACACGAATCATGCGGCAAATGTGTCCCTTGCCGCGTGGGCACACGCCAGCTGCTCATTCTATTGGAAAAGATTATCACAGACGGGCACGACAACAATAGTTCCGACATTGATGCATTGCTCGAGCAAGCGGAACTCATGGCCAAAACATCATTGTGCCCCTTAGGCCAATCCCCGGTTCTGCCGATCAAAAGTGCCATGCGCTACTTCCGCAATGAACTAGAGCAAACCACTAATTATTCCGGTGGACCTTTAATCTAACAATTTACTTTGAATTTTAGAAGAACAATTTAAAACCCTGAATGTACTTCTTTTCAGGGCGGATTAATTATATGAACGATATGGCAACCATTAAAATTGACGGAAAGAAAATCATCGCCGCAACCGGTAAAAACCTGCTGGAAGTGGCGAGGCAAAATAATATTTTGATTCCCAGCCTCTGTTATCACCGTAAACTGACACCGACCGGTGCTTGCCGCTTATGTATCTCCAAGATAAAGGGTATGAGCGGGCTTGTTGCCGCTTGTACGGTGACGGTTTCGGACGGGATGGAGGTAACGGCCTTTGATGAGGAATTGGAAGAAATCCGCCGATATTTGTTGGATTATCTGTTATCCGAACATAACGAAGCTTCCGACTTTAGCTATGAAGATGAATTCAAAGCGCTTGTGTCCAGATACGGTCTGGATGATCCGGCGAATAGGCAATTTCCTTCTCTCTGGAAATCACTCGGATACCCGGTTGATGACAGTTCACCGGTGCTCACCTACGATGCTTCTAAATGTATCAAATGCTTTCGGTGCATTAAGGCCTGCGATGAGGTGCAAGGTAAAAATGTTTTGTCTTTTGCCAATCGCGGAATCACATCCTATGTTATCGGTGGATTCGGCGTTTGGCGCGAATCAGAATGTGATGGCTGTGGTGAATGCATTCAGCTTTGCCCCACCGGTGCGATAGTTGAAAAACCCAACTGGGATGTTCTCACATCCGCAAAGGCGGATAAACACATTAAATCCGTTTGCCCTTACTGCGGTGTGGGGTGCCAGATCGAGCTGGTAGTTAAAAAAAATCGGATTGTCCGCGCCAATGGGGTGGAGGGTGTGAAACCCAATGATGGAAGGCTTTGCATAAAGGGGCGCTTTGGCTATGAATTTGTCGGCAGCCAGGACCGGTTGATCCGGCCTTTAATTAAACGCAAGGGTCAATTCGTTGAGGCTGGCTGGGACGAAGCTCTGGATCATATTGCTGTTAGCTTTAATACCATCAAGGAAAAATACGGCAATGAAGCCCTGGCAGGTTATGCATCGGCCAAATGTACCAACGAAGACAATTATATTTTTCAAAAATTTATTCGCACCGCCTTTGGAAACAATAATGTGGATTACTGCACCAGGCTCTGTCATGCATCGACCGTCACCGCAATGCTGCGCTGTTTGGGAGATGGCGCCGGATCCAACTCGATCGAAGATTATGAGACAGCCGATTGCATACTGGTCATCGGTAATAATATGATCGAAACCCACCCGGTGACCGCCACCTTTGTCAAACGCGGCGTCGTCAATGGTGCTAAACTCATCATCATTGATCCCAAATGGACACCGTTGGTGAAATTTTCGGATGTCTGGCTGCAGCCCCGGCTGGGCACCGACGTGGCTCTGCTCAATGGACTCATTCACATCATTATCAACGAAAGCCTGTTTGATAAAGATTTTATCATCAATCGAATTGAAGGCGGCCTGCAGGCTTTCGAAGAACTTAAAAAGCTCGCCTCGAATTACCCGCCTGAAAAGGTATCGACAATCACTGGAATTGATCCGGACAAGATTCATGCGGCCGCCAGGTTCTATGCCCGGGCAAATAGAGCGCTGATTGCAACCGGCATGGGAATCAGCCAACAGGTTACCGGAACCCACACCGTGTTTTCACTGATAAATATGTGTTTGGTTACTGGACAAATCGGCAAAGTCGGTGCCGGCTTAAATCCGCCCCGGGGACAAAACAACGTCCAGGGGGCATCGGATGTGGGGTGTTCGCCTCTCATTTACCCGGGATATATTCCGGTCAAGGATGACGAAAATCGCAAAAAAATTGCCGCGGTTTGGAATTTTCCCTATGAAGCGCTTCCCGCCAGGATCGGGCTGACCACCGTCGAGATCATGCAAGCAGCCCACGACAGAAAGATAAAGGGTATGTATATCATGGGCGAAAACCCGATGTTGACTGACCCCAACCAGAATCATACCCGGGAGGCTCTCGAGCGGATGGAATTTTTAGTGGTGCAGGATATTTTCCCGACCGAAACCACTGTCTTCGCCGATGTCATCCTGCCGGGTGTTGCTTTCGCAGAAAAAAACGGCACCTTCGTGAACAGCGACCGACGGGTGGGCCGTGTGAGAAAGGCCGTTGACCCGCCCGGAAAAGCCCGGCAGGATTGGAAGGTGCTCTGGGAGGTCGCCAAACGGATGGGCTGTCCCATGAACCCGTATCGGGATGAATCGAAAATTTTTGATGAGATCGCCGCCGTGACACGGATAATGGCGGGTATTTCCTACGACAGAATCGAGTTTGAAGGTATCCAGTGGCCGTGCCCGACAAAAGACCATCCGGGAACCAGCACCCTGTTTTTAGATAAATTTAATACACTGAGCGGCAAGGCAATCCTGAAGCCGGTAGATTACATTCCGCAAACCGAAAAAACGACTGCCGACTATCCTTTCCTGCTCAACACGGGCAGAATCCTCTACCAGTACCATACTTGCACGATGTCCAGGCGCAATAGAACGCTGACGGATTTTGCCAATCAATCCTATGTGCTGATTAACCCAGATGATGTAACAAAGTTGGATTTAGAAGATGGTCAGCGCGTAAAGATCGCCTCCCGGCAAGGAGAGATCGATACCCGGCTGAGAGTCAGTGAGGAAGTCCTGCCCGGCGATCTGTTTATGCCGTTTCATTACAGCGAGTCGCCCGTGAATAGACTCACACGCGATGAACTGGACCCTCACTCCAAGATCGCACCGTTTAAGTTGACGGCCTGTAGGGTTGAAAAATACATAAAATAAAGTTGTTAGAACAAAGCCAATAAGAGCCTATGCCGGCTGAATCGGGAATTCCCCGCATAACTTTCCTACTTCTTTTCTTATGTTCTTCTGCAAGTCCCGGTTGTCCGGATCTTCGATAATGGAAGCGATCCAGTTGCCGATTTTGGCCATTTCGTTTTCTTTCATTCCACGGGTGGTAAGGGCCGGAGTGCCAATCCTTATCCCGGATGGTTTAAATGGTGTACTAGGATCATACGGAACCGTGTTGGCGTTGGTGACGATACCCGCCTTTTCTAATGCGACCGCAGCGGGTTTGCCCAGACCGATGCCAAAAGGCAGCAGGTTGATCAAAATCATATGATTGTCGGTTCCGCCTGTGACAAGCTTGATTCCCCTGATTGTTAGCTCACCAGCCAGGGCTTTGGCATTTTCAGTTATATTTTTAGCATAGAGTTTGAAGTCTTCCGAAAGCGCTTCCTTTAATGCAACGGCCTTGGCGGCCGTGACATGATCATGCGGGCCGCCCTGGGTTCCCGGAAATACTGCCCGGTCGATTTGCTTCGCATATTTTATCTTAGATAGAATAATTGCACCGCGCGGACCACGAATTGTTTTGTGGGTCGTTGTCATGGCAACATCGCAAAACGGAAATGGACTCGGATGAAACCCGCCGGCAATCAAACCGGCGATATGACTGATATCCGCAAAATGTATTGCGCCGATCTCTTCCGCAATTTTCTGAAATGCGCCAAAATCAATTTCACGTGGATAAGCTGTTAGTCCGGATATGATCATCTTTGGTCTGTGCTTGAATGCTAACCCTCGGACTTCATCCATATCAATTCTTTCGGTATTTTTATTTACGCTATAGTTAACGGCTTTGTATGTTTTGCCCGAAAAATTAATGGGATGGCCATGGGTAAGATGGCCGCCGCACGCAAGGTCGAAGCCGATAAATGTATCTCCCGGATCTAAAAATGCCATATAAATTGCCGCGTTGGCGGGGCTGCCCGAGTATGGCTGCACATTGGCATGCTCGGCACCAAAAAGCTTTTTGGCACGCTCAATTGCAATGATTTCGATTGCATCAACAATATCATTGCCCTGATAGTACCGCTTCTTCGGGTAACCCTCGCTGTATTTATTCGTCAACGCAGATGCTGTTGCTTCTAAGACCGCATGACTTACAAAGTTTTCACTGGCAATGAGATTGATGGTTTCTTGCTGTCGCAAATTCTCTTTCTTAAGCAGCGAGTAGATATCGGGATCAGTGTTTTCTAATTCCA
>PVMK01124891.1_pt1 | contig 24714 bp, 19 predicted proteins | sample 1853481 | NCBI WGS metagenome assembly PVMK01 (sample SAMN08533507, study PRJNA380276) | Marine sediment metagenome, whole genome shotgun sequencing project.
CGAAAGACAGCAGACGGGCGCGGCCAAATGATTCGAGGACCGCATTGACCAGACCATCATCACGCAATGCAGGATCGCCATCATTTTGTTCAGGTCCACCATCTTCCCTTGATTTGTGAAATGTGAGATCTGCCAGGGAAGTTAATTCTGTACGTAACACTCTACGCCGGGTGTCTTCAACACCTTCACCCAGGGCAACCAGGCGCAGGAAGACCTGCCGGGTTGCGGCCTGTTGGATCTCGATCAGTTTCAGATAGACCTGTTCTGCCTGGCGACCGAGTGCACCGAGCACACCACCGATTTCATGGTAAGCCTCGCGGGTGAGCAAGCGGCCCTGGCGGCGTACAAAAAGCTCAGTGAGCGCATACTGAAGTAAGGGCAGAGAGCCGGGCTGGTCGATCACATCGCTGATGATCTCAGTCTCCAAACCAGGCTCAAGAGCGATCCCAACCCGCTCACCTGGTGCAGAAATGGCTCTTTCCAGTTCAATCGATGTCAGCGGACAACTACCTCTGTTCGCCTCTGCATCAGGGTGGAGAAATCCGCTTCCATCAATGGGCGGTCATAGAAATCGGCTCGCAGGGTAATCAAAATTCTGATTTGTGAGTGAGGTTCAGTTACCGCGCTGAAAATTAAATCCAGGAAGTGATCAGCTTCAGCAATGTCTTCGGCCAGGGTGAAGATCTCTTCAAACTGGTCGATGACCAAAAGCAGCTCACCATTTCCGTCTGGAAGTATCAGCTGTGCCGCGCGTACCAGACCACGCTCATCTCGTTTGAGCTGCTCTATCAGGTTCGTTGGTTTCTGTGTGGCCACCCGTAATAAACCAACTTCCAACTCATCGATGGGGTGAGTGCCAGGCGTAATAGTCGCCATAAACCAATCCTGTGATCCTGGCAATGCACCCTGGTGGAGCGCGGGCAGCAGACCAGCCTTGACCACAGATGATTTTCCGGAACCGGAGGGGCCAACCACTGCCAGGAAACGGGTGTAATCACCCTCTTCGCTCAACCTGGTCAGCAGCTGCTGGATGAGGGCTTCTCGACCGAAGAAATCGCCGCGTCTGCCTCCTGGAAAGGGCGCAAGCCCTTGTAGGGATTAGAAACGTCCGAGCTTGTTCCCGGAGTGAACGCTCAGGTGATGGGATCATTTCAGGACCATGGCATCGCGGAAATCAGCGTACAAGGAACCCACATCCGGGTATCGATCGGCTGGGTCTTTCGCTGTCGCACGCTGGATGACCGGGTTAAGTTCTGGGGGCAGGTCTGGGTTCTCAACGGCTAAATCGGGCAGCGGGTCGCGCAGGTGCCGGGCGATCAGGTCGCCGGGGGAGCTCTCCGGGAAGGGTTTCTCCCCGGTGAGCAATGTATACAGTACCACCCCCAGGCTGTAAATATCAGTTTGGGGGGAGACAGGCAATGCCTGGACCTGCTCTGGTGATATGAAAGCCGGTGTTCCGACAATTGCACCGGTGATCGTCATGCCGATTGAGCTCCGATTGCCTTGGCGATGCCAAAGTCGGACAGGTAGGCGTTGCCGTCTTCGTCAAGCAGGATGTTGGCTGGCTTAAGATCGCGGTGGACGATACCCTTCCTATGCGCCGCCGCCAGAGCAGAAGTGATTTGTTCCAGGATATGGGTTGTGCGCGCTAAAGATAGGGAACCATTTCCGATCAAAGCCGCCAAGCTGCCGCCTTTCAAGTAGCGCATAGCAAGATAAGCGCCATCCGGATTGCGCCAGTAATCATATAGAGGCACTATATGCAGGTGCTCCAGCTGGGCAATCAGCTGGGCTTCAGTTTCAAAGCGGCGGATGAAATCTGGTTGGTTGGCGAATTCCGGCAGAATGATCTTTACTGCGACCTCTCGGTCAACGAAATGCTGCCGGGCAAGATAAACAGCACCATAAGCCCCTTCACCGATGGGTTCAAGCAGATCATAGCCTTTGATGGTTCTGGTTAGGTCAGCAATAATACCACCTTCCTGCATAGAAAAAACATTCTTGCGATCTTGAGGAATTGATGCTTATTGATAACGAAGAATGTCTTTAGTCGATGTAGTGATATTGCAGTTTTGGGAAAGCGATGTGAGATCAGACACCATATGGCAACAGAACTCCATAATTAACCTAATATGGTCAATTCCCTCGTATTTTATGATTGTAGCATACTTTGATCCGAACAAAGTGACATGTAGCTCTGACTTGAGGGGATATAATGATGTGGCTCTCCAAAATACCGGTATATGTAATTTAAAATTCGTTCATCATCTCAGTCCCCTACCTTGAGTATCTTCCTACCACTCAAGGTGACAAACTTCGGGACAGCCACAAGGAGCGGATCGATGCAGCTATATGCTTACCCTCAATTAGCGGATTACCGCCAGCAGGTTTTCGATATTTATGCCCGCGTCCGAGAAGGGGATGTGGCTCCAGAGAAACGCTGGCTGCGGTTCCGTTCCGAACAAGATAGATTATTCAAGACTCATCCCCAAACAGCGCTAACTCCCGAACAAGCATCAAAATTCTCTTCGCTGCCTTATTTCCCCTATGACCCAGACTACCGGTTTGTCCTGCCGATCGAACCACTGGTAGACCAGGAAGAAGTCACGATTAATTTGCAGGATGATGGTCCAACACTTCTACTGCCCTTCGGGCAAATTTCCTTTGATTTATCTGGAGAACCGGTCTGCCTGACTCTGTATTGGATTCGGGCTTACGGAGGAGGCATCTTCTTGCCGTTCGAAGATTCAACCAATGGGAAAGAAACCTATTCAGGTGGTCGCTACCTGTTGGACACCTTAAAGGGTGCCGATCTTGGCCGGGAGGCAGATCGCCTGGTGATTGATTTCAATTTCGCCTACAATCCTTCCTGCGCTTATAACTCTCGCTGGCACTGCCCCCTTCCACCACCAGATAACCAGCTGGCCGTATCCATTCCAGCTGGTGAAATGAGTTTTGATTGAGCTGAATTCTGGCTCTGGACTCGACCTCCCAAAATAGGTATAATCTTCACACAATCTTTATAATAACTCTCTCTGGGAGGAGTAGGTGTAAAGGCGCTGACAGAGAAGGAGCGGCCGCAGGCTGAGAGCCCCCACAGACGCCTCACTTCGAATGTCGTCCGGAGCAGCTGCCGAAGAAATCAGTTTTCAGGTACTGAAAGTAGACCGGCACGGGCAGCCCGTTACAGCGAAGCCCCGTCCTCGGTCGGACGGACCGGGGGCCCGATGATAGTCGGGGTGATGAGCGCGCTGGCCAGGAATGTTCAGTGAATAGAGGTGGTACCGCGGAAGCAGGCCCTTTCGTCCTCGTTATGGATGAAAGGGATTTTTATTTTAATAATGCCTGTTCAGTAGATTCTCAGATTGCAGGTTCGTCGAAAAAAGTGATTAATAAGCCTATGCCGAATAATATTGTTCCCAACCTAAGGTAACTGTCTCATGGAATGTTAGCCAAAGGTCCATTTTTATATCAAACTGGATGTCTGGCAGAATTATCAGCGATGCCTGTTCTCTGGTATTATGGGACGATTGACTTGATAAATAATGGAAAGGAAAGGCTCAATTAGCGGGTACGATCATTTTTTTACATCGTGGAAGAATATGAAGTTGGAGAAGACAGATGGATTCGTTCAAGCTGCCAAAAACTTATGATTTCAAAGCCACCGAAGACAGAATTTACGATTGGTGGGAAGAGCAGGGCTACTTTAAACCCAGCAACGATCCTAACCAACCTGGATTTGATCCCCAGATCAAACCATTCGTAATCTCGATTCCCCCGCCAAATGTGACCGGGGAGCTGCACCTGGGACATGCCATGTTCGTTTCCATGGAAGACCTGATGATCCGCTACCAGCGCATGAAAGGCATCCCGGCTTTATGGGTGCCTGGCACGGATCACGCTGGCATCGCTACCCAGCTTCAGATTGAGAAAACCCTGGTTGAAGAAGGGCTTTCCCGCGAAGAAATCGGGCGCGATGAGTTCCTGAAGAGAACCTGGGAATGGAAGGAAAAATATGGCGGCATCATCACCAAACAGATCCGTCGCCTTGGCGCGTCTTGTGATTGGGATCGAGAACGTTTTACCTTCGATGAGGGTTTATCCCGCTCAGTAAGGGCAGCTTTTGTGCTCCTGTACGAGAAAGGTTTGATCTACCGCGGCCCACGCCTGATCAACTGGTCCCCGGGATTAAAGACTGCCGTCTCTGACCTGGAAGTGGAATACTCGGATGAACCAGGCAAGCTGTATTTCTTTAAATATATGCTCGCCGATGGAGGAGGGGATTATATACCTGTCGCCACCACCCGCCCTGAAACGATCCTGGGAGATACGGGACTTGCAGTCCACCCCGAAGATGAACGCTACCAAAAATTCATTGGCAAGCAAGTCCTGGTGCCGGTGCTGAACAGGGCTATTCCGGTGATCGCAGATGAGTACGTCGACATGGAATTCGGTACCGGGGCGCTTAAAATCACGCCGGGACACGATCCCAACGATTATGAAATCGGTGAACGGCACGGCCTGGCGGAGATTTCGGTCCTGGATGAAGCCGCGCAGGTCAACCAGCACGGAGGCCCATACGCGGGTCAAGATCGATTTGAAGCCCGTGAAAACCTGTGGGAGGACATGCGCGCTGCTGGCCTGGTGCTCAAAGAAGAGCCATACATGATTAGCATCCCAAGGTCGCAGCGTGGAGGTGAGATCATCGAGCCGATGATCTCCACCCAGTGGTTTGTACGCATCCAGCCCCTCGCCGAAGCCGCACTCGAAGCCGTCAACGATGGTCGCATCCAGATCATCCCGGAGCGCTTTAAGAAAGTTTATAACAACTGGCTCGAGAATATCGAGGACTGGTGCATATCCAGGCAGCTTTGGTGGGGACATCGCATCCCGGTTTGGACCTGCCAGGACTGCCGCGAGGTAATCGTCTCAAGAGAGGATCCGACTGATTGCCCCCAATGTGGCAGCCAACAGTTGGAACAAGACCCGGACGTGCTGGATACCTGGTTCTCATCAGGTCTCTGGCCCTTCTCAACCCTGGGATGGCCTGATGAAACGCCTGATTATGATTATTTTTATCCCACTTCCGTCATGGAGACCGGCTACGATATCCTCTTTTTCTGGGTGGCACGCATGATCATGGATGGCATCGAATTCACCGGTCAGGTACCCTTCCACACAGTTTACCTGCACGGGTTGATCCGCGACGAAACCGGGAAAAAAATGAGCAAATCCTACGGCAATGTAATCGACCCGCTGGTGGTCATGGACCAGTTGGGTACGGATGCACTGCGCTTCACGCTCCTGGTCGGATCGACGCCCGGGAATGATATGAATCTCAGCTTGAAGAAAGTGGAAGCTAACCGCAATTTCGCTAACAAGATCTGGAACGCGGCTCGTTTTGTGCTCGGAGCCCTGGAGCAAGTGCAGGAGTTCGATTTCCCCGCACAGGAGACAGAACCCCTGCCGAGCCTGGCGGACCAATGGATCCAGGCCCGGCTGGCTTCCCTGATCAGGGATGTTGAACGTCTCTTCCAGAACTACCAGTACGGTGAAGCCGGCAGGCAAATTTACGAGTTCTTCTGGAATGAATTTGCTGACTGGTACGTTGAGATCGCTAAACTGCAGCTTACCCAGGGTGATCGGATAGCGTTCACAACTGCCCGCAACCTGGTACAGGTGCTGGATAGCTGTCTGCGCTTGCTGCATCCATTTACACCATTTGTGAGTGAGGAAATCTGGGGGCGCTTGAAGACAGCTGTCAGCGAGTTAAAACAGCCGATCATCTCCTCACATACAACAGAATGGGAGCCGGCGCTGATCGTCGCCCGGTGGCCTGAAGCCGCTCCTGCAAATCCCTGGGAAGACCAGGCAATCACAGATTTCACGCTGGTCATGGACGTAGTACGTGCAATTCGCAACCTGCGTTCCGAGAAGAATGTCAATCCAAAATTGAGAATCCCCGCTACGCTGGTCGGCGGAGCCCGCACCAGTGTGCTCCAACAGCAAAGCGCCACTATCTCTGCATTAGCTCGTCTCGATCCATCCAAAACAACGATCACAGAAAATATGGATGGGAAGCCAGAAGGGCACATTGCATTAGTAATCGGTTCAGTGGAAGCTTACTTACCGCTGGCAGAACTGGTCGACCCAGCAGAACAGCGGGCGCGTTTGGAAAAAGAGTACGCAGAATCAGTGAGCCAGGTAGAGCGGCTGGAAAAGCTGCTGAGCGGGCCATTTGCGGAGAAAGCCCCCGGAAAAGTGGTGGAAAAAGAACGCCAGAAATTAGCTGATTACCAGGATTCGCTGGAAAAAATAAAATCCCAAATGGATTCACTCCCAAAGGGCGATAAATAATCAGCCAGTAGGAACTTAGAACCTGGAAGCAAATCACAAATGAAGAAAGAAACTGTAATCTCCGAGTTAACCACAAGTAGAAAGGTAATCCTGGATATACTGGATGGTATCGCCCCAGAGCAGATGGAAAACCCTGGTGTGATCGAAAACTGGTCGCTGAAGGATCTGCTGGTCCATCTGACCCGCTGGGAGGCTGAGCTGGTAAAGCTGCTCTGGCAGGCGAAAGGAAAAAACCAGCCCACCACGGTCCATTTTATCCCGGACAGCGCGGATGTGATTAATGAGCGTTGGTTCCAGGAGAGCAAATCCCGCTCCATGGAAATCGTGTGGAAAGATTTCGTGGCAGTGCGCGAACAATCGCTGCGCAGGGTGAAGGAATTCAGCGAGAATGAATTGAACGACCCCAGCAGTTGGATGGCAGGAAGGCAGGGCACTTTGGGAATGGATCGCCGAAGACAGCTTCAAACACGAGGCTGAGCATGCTGAGAACATCCGGGATTGGAAAGAAAGATTGGATCAAGCATAATGAAAATCGGATTTGTTTACCCGCAAACAGAATTTGGAAATGATCCCAGCGCAATCCGCGATTTAGCGCAAAGCGCTGAGGAATTGGGCTTCTCCTATGTCCTGGCGTACGATCACGTCGTGGGAGTTAATCCTGAGCGACCGGGATGGGATGGACCTTATGATTTCCAAACTCCATTCCAATCACCATTATTACTGTTCAGCTTCATGGCGGGGGTTACCAAACAGCTCGGCTTTGCTACCGGTATTCTGATCCTCCCCCAACGCCAGACTACCTTGGTGGCAAAACAAGCTGCCACACTGGATGTCCTGTCCGGTGGGAGACTGCGCCTGGGTGTCGGGGTGGGTTGGAATGAACCCGAATTCACTGCCCTTGGAGAAAACTTCCACGATCGAGGCCAACGGATTGAAGAGCAGGTGCAGGTTCTGCGTGAGCTGTGGACTGATCCGCTGGTAAATTATTCCGGGGATTGGCACAGCATCCCGGAGGCAGGCATCAATCCACTGCCCATCCAGCAGCCGATCCCGATCTGGTTCGGAGGCCATGCCGAAGTCGTGCTGAAACGGGCTGCACAGCTGGGTGACGGCTGGCTCCCTAACTATCGTACAGCTGAAGATGCTCAACCAGCACTTGCCAAGATTGATCGGTTCCTTGAGCAAGCAGGCAGGGACCGGTCTGGATTCGGGCTCGAAGCCAGGATTCGGTATGCTGACCAGAACCCTACTCAATGGGCGCAGCTGCTTGAAGGGTGGCGAACCGCGGGTGCGAGCCATATTTCCTTCAACACGATGGGAGCAGGATTGGATACCCCTGCCGAGCATTTAGAAGCAATGCGTATGATTGCTTCGAGCATGGATATCAGGTACCTGTAGTTTCAGGAAAAATACAGATGATTATCCAAGTTAGAAACACCCGGTTGAATGTTGAAGATCGTGGCAGCGGTCCGGTCATACTTCTGATCCATGGGTTCCCGCTCAATTTAGAGATCTGGCGCCCACAAATCGAGGCGCTATCCGAGCAAAATCGGGTCATCGCGGTAGACCTGCGCGGTCATGGTCTCTCACCCGCCACGCCTGGTCCATTTCCGATGGAGCTGCTCGCCGATGATTGTGCTGCAGTGCTGACAGCCCTTGGAGTGCAGGAACCGGTGGTGGTGTGCGGTCTTTCCATGGGTGGTTATGTGAGTTTTGCTTTATACCGTCTTCACCCGCAATTATTCTCTGGTCTGGTGCTGGCAGCCACCCGCGCAGGTGCCGACTCAGATCAAGCCGTAACAAACCGGGAAAAAGCGATCGCGGGTACAAAGCAGCACGGCGCGCAACCCGTGCTCGACAACATGCTCAATATCCTTTTCGCACCCAACACTTACCAGTCGAATCCGGAATTGGTGAGCAAACTGGGTGACACTATCTCCATTACCTCTGCGGATGGAATCGTATCCGCATTAGAAGGTATGAAAGTGAGAGCAGATTCCACCAGGATACTTGACCAGATTAAAGTACCCACAAAGATCTTTCATGGGGCTGATGACCAGATCATCCCGCTGCGTGAATCTGAAATCATCCATTCAGGGATTACAAATTCCAGCTTGCAGATCGTTCCGAATGCCGGACACCTTCTAAATTTAGAACAGCCCGAGGTATTCAACGATACGGTCGCAAATTTCCTGTCCTCCATTTAATAACCAGCCAAACAAACAGGATAATTCATCCTGTGCGATCCCTTCTCCTATTAACTATCCCTCCTCTTGGGATCTTCCGAAGCTCCCATCCCAGGCTGAACCAACCCGCAACCCAATAAAGTAATTCATATATGACCTGGCAAGATGAAAGCATGTTAAAAATTGCAGTGTGGAAACTGCTGTTTTTGTATTCCCTGTTAATTATTGCTATCTTGATTGGATGTACCAGCCCACCAAAAAAATTAGTAGATCGGGTAGCAGCTCAACCCGGCTCGGGAATCCTATTTACATCTGACAGGACCCATAATTGGGATATTTTTCTCATACAAGCCGATGGCAGTGGGCTGACCCGGCTGACAGATTTCCCGGGAGTGGATGCTGATCCAGCCTGGTCTCCAGATGGCAGATCCATCGCTTGCCGTTCTCGGAGAGACGGCAGCTCGGATATCTTCCTGATGGATCCGGATGGCTCCAATCCAGTCAACCTGATCAACGATCCAGAGATGAGCCTGGATGACGAGTTCGCTCCATTCTGGAGTCCAGATGGAGAGACATTATCTTTATACACAGATCGCTACCCACCACGGGGAGACTGCCTCAGCGGCTTCCACCAGATAGCTATGCTTGTTGAAGAAGATGGAAATTACCAGGTTGATCTCTTTGATACCATCGCGGGAGAACAGTATTCCTCCACCTGGTCACCGATGGACGTTATTTAATATTTAGTTCATCATGTGGACAATCCGGCTTTCAACTCTATAGGTTCGACATTCAATCAGGAGATACCATAAGCTTGACGACTGAATCTACATCTCATACTCACCCTGCCTGGTCGCACGATGGACGTTTCCTGGCATTCGCAAAATATGTTGGTGGCCACAACGAGATCTTTATCTTCGATCTGAACACGAAACATCAGGTTCAACTCACGGACCATCCTGCAAACGATACCATGCCCAGCTGGTCTCCAGATGATAATCAGATCGTATTTGTTTCCAACCGGGAGGGGAACAAGGATGTCTACATCATGAATGCGGATGGCAGTAAGATGATAAACCTGACCAACCACCCGGCAGATGATTGGCACCCCTCCTGGTCGCCAATGGTAAATCAACCTTGACTAAACAGAACATTTGTGCTATTATATGATTATCCACAATTAAGACCAAGTTTCTGCAATCCAAAGGAGAATAGCCATGTCAGAACACCACATCGTGCATGTCGAATTTTCAGCCCAGGACCGGGAAACTTCCGGAAAATTTTACAGCGATCTTTTCGGTTGGGAGGTCGTCCATATGCCGGAGATGAATTACGCCACCTTCGAAACTGGCACAGATGTCGGTGGCGGCTTTAATCCGGTCAATGAGAACAATCCCGCTGGAACTGTTCTGGTATATATCGGGACGGATGACATCGACGCCTCCCTCGCAACAGCAGAGTCTCTCGGAGGAAAAATCGTCACCCCCAAAACCGAGATTCCAGAAACGGGTTGGTTTGGATTGTTCGCCGATCCGACTGGCAACGTGGTTGGATTATATACACCCTTAGAAACGGAAGAATAATCAATACCCAATATCCAATACCCGATATCCAATATTCTTTCCCCCTCCGTGAACAGGCTGCGAACAAATAGCAGCCTGTTATTTTATTAATGGCAGGTAAAAATTGATTTGAATATTCTCACCTCATGAACAAGGACAATTTCAAATGATAGAATTGCGCTGATTTGTTCCCAATGAGTGGGGATTATCATCAAGAATGTTAGTTATGTAGATTATTGCGAGGGTCCATTGAGTTCTTCCTACACACCAAAAAAACGAAGTGCATACAAAACAATTTTAGCCTGGATATTTGCCTTCTTCTTTGTAATATCCGCTATAGGGATGATATTTACTTTTTTCCCGGTTGGAAAACTGCTCAACCCGCAGTTTTACCAGCAGGCCATGCAGGATGTGAATATCTACCAGAGATTGCCAGAAACGATAGCCAAGCAGCTGGCTGTCAACCTGACCCCCACAGTTGCAGATTCGGATTCAGGGATTTCACTCATGGTATTAAGTGACCACGAATGGGAAACGATCCTGGTCGACTTAATCGATCCCGGTTGGCTGCAATCCCAGAGCGAGCAAGTAATCGACCAAGTCTTTGATTTATTGCTCGTTTCACAAGATCCGCTGAATACACCAATTGAGATTTCCGTGGCTGAAATTAAGGACAGTTTTGCTGGACCGAAAGGTATCCAGGCGGTAAATCAAATCATCGAAGCACAGCCGCCTTGTTCATTGGAGCAGCTGCTTGGTCTGGTGCAGATTGGTCTTGGTATGGAAAACACTATCGGCTCGATCCTCTGTCGCCCTCCTGATTTCATCCTCTCCGAAATTAATCCTTTTATTGAATCATTCCTTGCGACGACCGTGGGACAGATTCCAGACGAGATCCCTTTCTATATCCCCATTTCACAACTTGAAAGCCAAACTGGTGGAAAACCATTGGCAGCGGGTCCGGGAGAAATCCCCGAACCTCTTCAGATATTGCGGCGGGTGAATACTATGGTTTTCTGGTCCCCACTGCTGCCGCTCATTTTCCTGTTTCTTATGACCCTGGTAGCAGTGCGATCGCTCAAGGATTTTATGGCCTGGTGGGGAGGCGCGTTATTTGCCAGCGGATCGATCAGCCTTATTTTTTCTGCGATTATGGTCCCTGCAGTTAGTTGGGCTTTCTCTACGTACCTGCCCATGGATATAATCAACTTGATCGACATGCCCGAATTACTGGTAAGCATAGGAATAACTGATCTTTACGACCAGCTGGTAAATCAGCTGCAGCTATCTATCATCATTCCTGCTGTCATTATGACCGTGATTGGATTTGCTCTGCTGCTGGGGTTATTTTTACTCTCAAGGATTTCCCCCAAGATGCAGCCTCAGCCGAGTATTACCCCCAGTGCGCATAATTCTGATTGAGGTTCGCGACCAACAAAGTCTGATCATATTCCAAATTATTCGTCGTCCTGCAAATATTTCAGCTGCCATTCATATAATTTGTTGAGCGCCTCAATCGGGGAGAGCGTGTTCATATCCAGCTGATCCAGTTCAGCCAGCAGCGGGTTGGTATCTGGGAAGAGCGCCATCTGCTGAGGTGCCTGCGGATCGATGCGCACTGCTTTACCAGCCGAAGCCTCTAACTGCTGCAGGATTTCACTCGCCCTTTGCACCACCGGTCCCGGCAGCCCTGCCAGCTGGCCAACATGGATACCATAGGAGCGGTCTGCACCACCCGGAACGATGGTGTGCAAAAAGACCACCTGGTTTGCAGCCTCACTGACCGCAACATTATAATTGCTAACACCAGGCAGCAGCTCCGCCAATTGAGTCAGCTCGTGGTAATGGGTGGCGAATAGGGTCTTTGCGCGCAGGCTGGGATGGTTGTGGATGTATTCAACCACTGCCCATGCAATGGAGACGCCATCATAGGTACTGGTTCCCCTGCCAATCTCATCCAGGATCAAAAGGCTGCGGTTGGTGGCGTGATGCAGAATATTCGCCATTTCCACCATTTCAACCATGAAGGTCGATTGCCCTGCGTAAATCTCGTCCTGTGCCCCGATGCGGGTGAAGATGCGATCCACCAGGCCGATGCGGGCAGCTTCCGCAGGCACAAAGCTGCCAATTTGAGCCATGAGCACGATTAACGCCACCTGGCGCAGGAAAGTAGACTTCCCCGACATATTCGGTCCGGTAATGATGCGGATGCGCTCTTCAGACTCAAAAAGGGTGTCATTGGGCACGAATCTTTCAGCGCTCAACATTTGTTCGACCACCGGATGGCGACCCTGCTTGATGTCCAACACATCCTCGCCGACCACATCAGGTTGGATATATGCATTCAGCACTGCAGTTTCAGCCAGGCTTGCCAACACATCCAGGCGAGCGATCACCCGGGCTGTCGTCAGCATCCTCTCTACCGACTCTCCCAAACGCATACACAATTCCTTGAATAAGCGCCCCTCAATCTCGTGGATGCGCTCTTCTGCGTTTAATACCAGCGTCTCGTATTCCTTCAAGTCGGGGGTAATGTAACGTTCGGCGTTGACCAGTGTTTGCTTGCGAATATATTCAGCGGGTACCGTATCAGCGTTTGCCTTGGTCACTTCCAGGTAATAGCCAAACACCTTGTTATAGCCCACTTTTAATGATTTAATCCCCGTGCGTTCTCGTTCAACAGCTTCGAGATTGGCGATCCATTCCCTGGCATGGCGCGAGCTTTCAAGTACCGCATCTAATTCCGCCGAGTATCCCAGACGGATAATACCCACCTTGTTGAGTGTGGCCGGGGGCTCATCTTCAAGGCCTGATTCAAGCAAGTCCAGTACCTGGCGACATAAATACAAATTCGTGTTCATCTCTGCCAAAGCTGGTTGATCATTGGGCAGCAGGTTCTTTATCTCTGGCAGTAGTGTAAGCGTACTGCGCATTGCTACCAGATCGCGTGGCTGGCCATTTCCGCTGACGACACGCTGGGTTATTCTTTCTAGATCCGCCAGGGGTTTTAACTTCGAGCGCAGATCTGCACGATCCAAACCATTGGTCACAAAATATGCCACCCCAGCCTGCCGCCGCTGGATTTTTTCGACATCCAAGAGTGGTTTGCTCAACCACTGGTAGATCATGCGCCCGCCCATTGGAGTGACCGTATGGTCGAGTACGCCTAATAAAGCCCCCGTCTTGCTGCTTCCCCGGATAGTCTCAGTTAGCTCCAGGTTGCGGCGCGTCGCCGCATCCAAAGTCATGAATTCATGCAGCTGGTATGTAGATAAACCTGTGAGCAAATTCAACGCAGAAGCTTGCGTCGCTTCAAGGTACTGGATGATGCCGCCTGCTGCAGAAATAGCCAGCGGTAGTCCCTGCAGGCCAAAACCATCCAGGGAGGCCGTTCCGAAATGATCCTGCAGCACCTGCCGGCAGCGCTCGGTCTCGAACCGCCAACTTGGCCAGGTTGTCGAGAACCCAGGCAGTCCTTCATCGAAGCCATATTCTTCCACATGCAGTATCTCTGCGGGATGCAGACGCATCAGCTCCGCCCTGACCGTTGTATCAATATCAGAACCGTTTATTTCAGTTGTACCAAACTCCCCGGTGGAGATATCCACGTAAGCCACTCCAGCCCGGTCAGCATGCACAACAGCACACGCCAGGTAGTTATTGGCATCCCCGGGCAGCAAACCAGGCTCTAAAACCGTTCCCGGGGTGATCACCCGGGTTACCTTCCTGGGTACCAGGCCATTGACCGGCTGGTTTCCCACCTGGTCACAAATCGCAACATGGTAGCCCCGATCGATCAACCGGGCGAGATAGTTTTCCATGGCATGGTATGGGATGCCAGCCATGGGAACACGCACATCCTTGCCTACTTTCCGGGAAGTTAATACGATCTCCAGCTCACGGGAAGCAGTCTCCGCATCCTGGTCAAAAGTTTCGTAAAAATCCCCCAAACGAAAGAACAGGATCGTGTCGGGATACTGGCTCTTGATCTCCAAGTACTGCTTGCGAATCGGGGTGTCATCCTTCGAGGCGGACATGCGTCCATTGTATGATGAGCGGGGAGAATCATCAAGCTTGAATCAATAAATTCCCGCCCTGCGAGTTGCGTTTTTTTGTTCTTAATCTTATAATCAAATCACTATACTCGTTCAGAAAGGAGATGTATCTAATGGCAAGCGTAACGTACGACCACGTCACCAAGCGCTTCGGCGAAGTACTTGCTGTCAACAATCTTGACATCCAGGTTGAAGACAAAGAGTTTCTTGTCTTGGTTGGCCCTTCAGGCTGTGGCAAATCCACGGCACTTCGCTGCCTGGCCGGATTGGAAGATATCAGTGAAGGCCAGATTTTGATCGACGACCAGGTTGTCAACGACACCCCGCCGAAAGACCGGGACATTGCAATGGTGTTCCAATCCTACGCGCTGTATCCCCACATGTCTGTTTATGACAACATGGCATTTGGACTGAAACTGCGCAAGACCCCCAAAGATGAGATCAAGAAAAGGGTTAAAGAAGCTGCAGAAATTCTGGGCATCGAAGACCTGCTCGACAGGAAGCCCCGCCAGCTTTCCGGCGGTCAAAGACAGCGCGTTGCAGTAGGTCGAGCCATCGTGCGCGAACCCAAGGTATTTCTCTTTGACGAACCACTCTCAAACCTGGATGCGAAGTTGAGAGTAGAAACCCGCGCAAATATCAGCAAGCTGCACCAGCAGCTGCAGACCACATTTATCTATGTGACCCACGACCAGGTCGAGGCCATGACCATGGCCTCTCGCATCGCAGTGCTGGAATCTGGCCTTTTGCAGCAAATTGACACGCCGCAGAATCTGTATGATTCCCCGGATAACCTTTTTGTGGCCGGCTTCATCGGTTCACCAGCCATGAACTTCTTCCCGGCAATCCTGCAGCAGAGCGATGGTAAATTATTGTTGATGCAGAGACATTTCTTTAGAAATCCCCGAAGATCGGAAATCGCTTACCAGGAGTATGCTGGAAAACCAATTATTTTCGGCATTCGCCCTGAAGATATCGTCAATCCCGAATTTGCGCCGCGCGGCATTATTGCCCAACCGGTGGATACCCAGGTTGATATCACAGAGCTGATGGGAAATGAGATTTTCCTGTTCTTGAAAGCCGGAAAGCATGAATTTGTCGCCCGGGTCGATCCCCGCACCAAAGCAAGCGGTGGCGACCAAATGCAGCTGGTATTCAACATGGATAATATGCACGTCTTCGACCGGGAAACAGAACTGGTCATCCGTTAATAATCAAGAGGTGCTGAAGGCCGCAAGATAAATCTACAATCTTTCTAAATTGGGCGCAGAGTTGCTGCTCTGCGCCCTTTAATCAGCTACTATAAAGGATAAATTATGCCATTCGATCACATCCCCCCACTACTGCGTGATTCTTCATCAAAAATCATCCTGCTGGTCATGGATGGACTGGGTGGTTTGCCCGTTGAACCGGGTGGTCCAACTGAATTGGAGGCCGCAGAAACCCCGGTAATGGACCAGCTGGCGCTGGAAGGAGTCCTCGGTCAGATCACTCCCATCCGTACCGGTATCACACCTGGCTCTGGACCCGCTCACCTGGCGCTCTTTGGCTACGACCCGATCGAATATGAGATCGGACGTGGGGTCTTAGAGTCCGTAGGTGTAGGTTTAGAAGTTGGATTAGGAGACATCGCCGCCCGGGGAAATTTTTGCACCCTCAGCGAAGATGGCAACATTGTGGATCGACGGGCAGGACGAGTTTCTTCAGAAGAAGCCAAACCCCTGGTTGACCGCTTGAAGGCGGTTGAAGTCCCGGGTGTTGCAACCGAGGTTCATCATGTCAAGGAATACCGATTTGCAGTCGTTATGCGCGGTGAAAATCTTAACCCGGAAATACTCGATACCGATCCCCAACGCACTGGAGTACCTCCCCTACCAGCGACTGCACAAACAGCAGCAGCTGAACCAACCGCAGTACTCTTCAACCAGTGGATATCCAAGGCCAAACAGGTCCTATCAGACCAACCCAAAGCCAACGGGTTGACCCTGCGTGGTTTCTCGACTGATCCCCGGCTGCCGACTTTCAAAGATTCCTTTGGTCTAAAGGCTGCCGCGATCTCCGTGTACCCGATGTACAGAGGCGTCGCCAGTTTGGTCGGCATGCAGGTGATAGATTTCGAAGGGGAAGCGCCAGAGGATGAGTTCTCGACGTTGAAGGTAGCCTGGGATGATTATGACTTCTTTTTCATCCACATCAAGAAAACAGACAGCAAAGGTGAGGACGGAGATTTTGTGGGTAAAGCGAAGATTATTGAAGGCGTTGATCAAGCTCTACCGCAGCTGCTTGACCTCCAGCCAGATGTGCTGATGATCACTGGTGATCATTCTACCCCTGCGCGCATGAAGACCCACTCCTGGCATCCTGTGCCCTTCCTGCTGTCGGCACCAGCTACCGCCAGGCCGGACGACCAACGATCCTTTGGTGAGCGTGCCTGCGGACATGGCGGGCTGGGGGATTTCCCATCCATGAATACCCTGCCCCTTGCGCTGGCCCACGCCGGGCGGTTAGAAAAATTTGGGGCATAATCAAACTATCTGATGGGCGGCTGCAGCCGCCCAGTTTTTATTCACTTATTTTCGGTTTGAATGCAAGGCCAAGAGCAAGGCCACCTAACAGCGAAACCAATCCGATCGCTATAAATGCATCCCGCCAGAAACGCTGGGGGAACAGGCGGATCAGGGTATCCGAGAATCGGAACACCCAGGTCCCGGTATCAAAGAATATCTGGTGGAAAAACACAAAGAACACGCTGAAAGCGATCAGCACCAGCACCATCGTCACCGCGATGAGACCAACTGTGATCCATCCACCGCGGGAAAGGCCTCGTTTATAAGAAGCCATCCACCCGCCCCAATATGCCCATAATCCGAGTAAGAATATGCTTGCAATGCTGATATACCATGCTACCAGCGCGGCCTGGACAACCTCTTTCACATCCAGCATGTGCTTTAACTCACGCGCATTGTAAACTTGTGCCCCATCCTCAAATACCAGATCCTCGAGGAAGCTAATTTCTTCATCATTCATTAAATATTCCAACGCGATTTGCGACCAGAGCAGGCGATCCTGCTGGGTAAATCCATAAGAATCAGGGGGGAAATTGGGTGTGCGGTATTCCAATTGGACGAAGGTGGGCGTTAACAACAAACGTACAGAGGTGAGTATCAGCGTGACCAGCACCAGGATCGCCACCAACCAGGATAACCAATTGTGATAAGCCGGGCCTTTCTCTTCGGGCAAATTTTCTGTCATTGCAGAACCTCCATGTCTCCATATAGCATAAAGCGCAGTACCATGTTGTTCGTGATCCACTCAATCGGCGCCAGGTCATCTGTAAAAACGGTGCTCGGTTGAGGCATCGGCTGCAGGTTCAGCGCAGTCACCTGCAGAGATTCGATCAGCAGAGGGTGTATATCATCCCGTCCACTTAATTCAAATAGATTTATATATAAGTTTTCTGTAGAGGTCGGCTGTTGGGTGGCAAAGATAATGGAATTAAAGGAATCCGGCACATCCATCACGTACACCGATGGGAAAACCTGCTGCAGGGTGGTAACGATGCCGTCGATCAACCTGCGATCGCCCGGAGCACGACCCACATTAATGCCCACTGCCCCCTGTTCCGTTAATCGATCGCTCACCAGTTGGAAGAATTCAAGGGTGGTTAAATGCCAGGGAATATAAGGCGGTCGATATGCATCCAGGACGATCAAGTCGTATTTATTCTGGCTCTGCTTCAATCCCCAGCGACCGTCCTGGGCTACTGCTGTAAGATTCGGCTGGTTCATATCGAACAATTTTCTCCCCACCTCAATAATCTTGTCATCGATCTCAAACCCATCTATTGGAATGGGTCCAAGGACTTCGCTTGCCTGTCGTGCTGAAGTGCCTGCCGCCAGACCAACGATTGCCATACTTTTTATGTCTTGTGGGGAAAATGGTGGTTGGTTGAAAAAGGACGCCGCTAAAAACTGCTTCCACGGCCCATAATAATTGATCTCGGTTGGATGGTAGGCAGAGTGAATTCCCTGGCCTTCATTCAATCTTAAATAACGGTAGCCATCCCTCTCCAGCACCTGGATATAGTTGTACCCTGATTCGGTCTCAAATATCTGCCCGGGTGTTGATTTCACCCCCTGACCCAATCCGAGTATTAGTAGCAGCAGGACCACCAACGGCATCCATATCCAACGCAGTGCAGCCCTCAAACCGCTTGAAATCCACATCCCGACCAGTGCCACGATCATTAGAAATTCGCTGAAGACTATAAAGGTCTTTGTGGTTCCGATCATGGGGATCAACACCAATACTGGAAGAAATGTGCCGATAAATGAACCCAGGGTCGAAATGGCGTACACGCGCCCGGATACTCGACCTGCTTCCATTGGTGTCCGTATCGACAGTCTGATTGCAAAAGGAGAGATAGTTCCCAGCAGTATTACTGGAACACTAAAAAGGATCAGGACTCCAGTGAACGCACCAAATAGGATGCCAACCTCGAGACCGTCAAAGGCATTGGCTGCAAATCGTAAAACCGGGTTTGCAACAAGCGGTACTAACCCGATTAAGAATGCCCCCCAGGCCATGATCAGATACATCGTGCGATAATGTGGGGAGCGGTCAGCCCACCAACCACCGAGGAAATATCCCACCGTCAAGTAGATCAATATCAAACCGATGATGCTGGCCCAAACCAGGTTGCTGGTTCCAAAAATATTGCCTAACAGGCGCGATGCGGTCAGTTCGACTGCCAGCGTGGTCATCCCAGACGCAAAAACAGCGAAGAGAAGATATTTCCTCTGGCGAGAACTGTTCACGTTCTTCTCTCCAGCACCAGCCAGGTGATATAACCCACGAAACGTACCAACCAGAAGGCGATCAGCCGGTAAGTCAAACCTGCTGCGATGGCCACTGAACCCGGCACACCCAGCCTGGAGAAAATGACCGGTATAAATGCTTCAGTCATCACCAGGCCTCCCGGCAGGGCGCTGACGCCGCTGAAGGTGAGAATTAACCCATAGCCTACCAGCAGTGTCGCTGGCGGGATGCTATAGCCGAACATCCTGAAACACACGCCCAGAGTGACTACATCCAGTATTACTTTTCCGTATGCTGATATGGGAAATTTCAGGAATGATGATCGGGGATAACGGCGAATATTTTGGGTGAAGAAGATTAAGCGCTGATCCAAATCTTCGAAATCGAGGCTAGCAAATCTCTCCCCATACCGGTTCCATAGCTTGACAGATTTATCCAAAACACGGCGGCTGCGTTCATAATCGCTCAGCACCCGCCAGACTAACCAGGTGATCACAACCACCAGGATGCCCAGCAGCACAAGACCGATGATACTCAGCGTATTAAGGCCACCACTCTGGATCAAGTAAGCAACACCAATCACTGCTACAGTAGCCAGGGCGATTAATTCCAGGGAGGATTCAACCACCAGGGAGAATAATGACTCCTCAGGAAGATAATCATATTTACGCAGCAGGTGAACACGCAGCGCGACACCGCTTAAACCAGCACTAGGAATCGCCACAGAGATAAACGCCATGGAAGTTAACACACCGGCTAATGTGATAAACCCAATTTCTCCAGCGAAGGGCTGCAGGGCGAGGGCATTTAACCAGGTCAGGAATCCATAGGAAACTACCTGCACCGAGACTGCAACCAGCAGCCATATCCATTCCGCGGTGCGGAATAAATTGGCGGCGGCTTTAATTTCCCCGAGCAGCGGGTAGAAGAAATACAACAGCAGACCCAGCAACACGATAGACAGGACAATCTGCCAGCGTTTCCAGTTGGAGCGGCCTTTATTTTCTTGAGCGGGAGCTACTTCTTCGCGATTGACGGGAGACATCTATGCCTCATACCAAGCCTGCGTCCATGAACTTTCCCATCACCCCAATACCAGCCAGCTGCTGTTCGTTGGCGCAGGCGGTATAAAACCCAATCGATCGGTGCAACCTTTCTTCACGCAATATGGTTGTATACATGCGTGATCGATTACCAATCATCGGGAAATTTCAAATCCAAGGAATCCTGGGTCTGATTCCATGTATATTGATCCTTCATCCTTCCCAAGTGAAACATTATATCGTGAAAAGACTCTCAATATAGCACCCCTGACCTTCGTCCAAGATTATTCGAATCACCACTACCCCTTTTTTTGAAGCACTTCATCTTGGTATAATTCATGCCAGGCCAAGCAGTTCAGTACGGGCATCATTGAGCAAATTACCCCTTGAAAGGGTTTTTTGAATCCAGGAGTATTTATGTTCGAAGAGCAGATCTCCGGAGCGAAGATCCGGCAAAAATTTATTGATTTTTTCGAAGAGCATGGACATACTTTTGTACCATCATCATCGCTGGTACCTGGTGGAGACCAGACTTTGCTCTTCACCAACGCCGGAATGGTTCAGTTCAAGGATGTGTTCCTGGGTGCAGATAAACGTCCTTATACACGCGCGGCAAACTCCCAGAAATGCATGCGCGTGGCTGGCAAACACAACGACCTGGATGATGTGGGCCGTAATGATACCCACCACACATTTTTCGAAATGCTCGGCAACTGGTCATTCGGTGATTATTACAAAAAAGAAGCCATCGAGTGGGCCTGGGTTCTGCTGACCGATGTCTGGGGATTACCAAAAGACCGACTTTGGGCAACCTGTTTCGAAGATGAGAAGGGTGAAATCGAACGCGACGACGAAGCTGTAAATTATTGGGTCAAACAACCAGGATTCGATTCATCCCAAGTGCTGTTCTTCGGACGCAAGGATAATTTTTGGGAAATGGCTGAGACAGGACCCAGTGGGCCGAACAGTGAAATCCACCTTGACTTGGGTCCGGGAATCTGCGTTCACGAGCATGATCCCAGCCACCAGTGCCAGGTAAACCTGGATGGCTGTACACGTTATCTTGAACTCTGGAACCTGGTTTTCATGCAGTACAATCGCACAGGACCAAGCACCCTCGAACCCCTGCCTGCGAAACATGTCGATACCGGTTTGGGATTGGAGCGCGTCGCCCTGGTACTGCAGGGGGTGGATTCGAATTACAAGACCGACCTGCTTTCCCCCATCATGGATACTGTCCAGCAGTTGACCGGTCACAATGAAGAGCAGAGAGCAGCCAATATTACGCCATACCGCGTGATCACCGATCACGCACGTGCAGCAGCATTCCTGATTGCGGATGGTGTGGTGCCTGGAAATACGGGTCGCAATTATGTCAGCCGCATGATCATCCGCCGGGCCGCCCGCTTTGGCAGCCTGATGGGACTCGATGAACCCTTCTTAGCCCAGGTAGCCCAGAGTGTGATCGACAATTATGGTGACTTCTTCCGGGAACTCGATCGCAACCGTGATGCAATCATCGATAACTTGAACCGGGAAGAGGTTCGCTTCCAGAAAACCGTCGAAGCCGGTGTATCAAAACTCGACAACCTCCTTGATCAGACCAAGGCAGATGGCAATCAGAGTATGCCTGGTGAAACGGCTTTTGACCTGTATGCCACCTATGGATTGCCACTGGAGATCACCCGTGATATCGCCCGCGAGCGTGATATCAGCGTGGATGACGAGAGCTTCCATCAGGCCATGGAACAGCACCGCATTGCCTCCGGTGCCGGAGATGTTTTTGGTGTCCATGGAGAAGATGATATTGAGTTCTATCAGAGTTTAATTTCAGACCTCGTCTCACAAGATGCGGTAGATTCAAAAGGTGTGATGTACGATCCGTATGATAATTACGAAGTAAAAGGAAAAGTATTAGCACTTGTCAGAGATGGTGAGCTGATCGAAAAAGCTAACCCGGGAGACCAGGTCGAGGTTATCCTGCCAGCGACACCCTTTTACATCGAGGCGGGCGGCCAGGTAGCGGATGTAGGGCAGATCACCTCCATGGAAAGTAATGGTTGGGAGATCAATGTCACGGACATGCGCCAGCCTATCAGCGGTGTCATCGTACACATTGGTGAGGTCGTAAGCGGCGCGCCTTCCACTGGCGACTCGGCCCTGGCAGGAGTTGATATTCAGCGCCGGCAGGATATCATGCGCAATCACACTGCCACCCACCTGCTGCATGCCGAGCTGCAGAAGGTCTTGGGGAATCACGCCCGCCAGGCGGGATCGCTGGTCGCCCCGGACCGGCTGCGCTTTGACTTCACCCACCCGGAAGCGCTCACCACCGAGCAGCTGCAGGCAGTTGAAGCAGGTGTTAATCATCATATTTACGACAACTATGCATTGGACATCGTAATCAAACCGCTGCAGGAGGCGATAGATGATGGTGCCATGGCCCTGTTTGGAGAAAAATATGCTGAGAAAGTACGCACCATCTCCATAGGGGGTGAGCAGCGTTTTTCGTACGAGCTGTGCGGCGGCACCCATGTTGCCGAAACTGCGGAGATCGGCACCTTCTTAATCACCAGTGAAAGCAGCGTCGGGGCAGGGTTGCGACGTATCGAAGCAGTTAGCGGTAGAAAAGCCTATGACCTGGTCCAGCAGCGCTTCATGCTGCTCGAACGAACTGCGGGTATATTAGACACCAACGTTGATCAGGTTGCGGAGAAGGGCCAGGCAATCCTGGACCAGCTGACAGACGCCCGCAAACAAATCGAATCCCTGCGCCGGGATGTGACCAGCCAGGATTTCGAACAGCTGCTTGAGAACGTCCCACAGATCGAAGATACTCCAGTCCTGATCACCAAATTACCCGGGGCAGATGCAGAGACATTGCGCGAGATGACCGATCGTTTCCGGGAGCGCTTCCCGAGCAGCGTGATCCTGCTGGCTTCTGTCTCAAACGATAGGCCGCTCCTTGTGGCGGCAATCACCAAAGACCTGGTAGAACGCGGTTTGTTGGCTGGTGAGCTGGTTAAGTATGCTGCCCAACCAATTGGAGGCAGCGGTGGCGGTCGTCCGACCCTTGCCCAGGCTGGTGGTAAAGATCCTGAGCAGCTCGACCAGGCTCTTGCCAAGGCGCAGGAGTGGGTGGAGCATAAACTAACTGCCAGCTGAGATACATACCTCTCGATTGAGAGAATAATAAGCAGTGAAGACCCAAATTATCCAGCTTGAGCCCCACGATGACACCATCTCGGTCAAAGACAAGATGGGATGGAGCCAGACCGGGCGCGTGACACTGGTCTGGCCAGCGCGCGGACAATTGATGGCTCGGCGGCTCGACCTGGTTCTGCTCCAGCGGCACAGCCAATCACTCGGCGTTCAAATCGCCTTGGTGACCACTGATCCAGAAGTTCGCTTCCAGGCTGGCCAGCTTGGCATACCGGTATTTCGATCCGTTCGTAAAGCCCAGACTGAACGCTGGAAGCGAATGCGCCGCAAAACCCCGCAGGCTCAAGCACCAGTATCAGGGGAAGAACGGTTGTCCAGGATTCAAACCCTGCTTGCCGATCCAATCCACCGCAGCCGGGAATCTCGCACACTTTCACAACCTCTGCGCATTGGCATTTTTACGCTGGCAGTACTTGCAGTTTTATCGATCGCAGCGGTATTAATCCCCAGCGCAGAGATCTACATCACCCCTGATACAAAGGCCCAGGAAATCGCATTATCCGTGCAGGCTGATGATTCGGTTGACGAGGTTAACCTGGCGGGTGTGCTGCCTGCCAAATGGATTAATGTAACGGTAGAAGGGCGCGGAACCATCCCCACGACTGGCAGCATAAACATCCCTCTCGGGAACGCATCTGGTGAGGTAGTTTTCCAAAACCTGACAGACCAGGTTGTGGTAATTCCGGCCGGAACGGTGGTCAGCACCGCCAATTCATCCTACCGGTTTATGACCCAGCGTGATACCAGGGTTCCGGCAGGTCCTGCTGAGCAAGCATCCGCACCGATAAAGGCGATTTTACCCGGCAGCCGATCGAATCTGGCCAGGAACAGGATCGTCGCAGTAGAAGGTGATCTTGGCGTTCTCGTAACGGTCAACAACCCTTCCCCAATTACTGGCGGCAGCATGGTGCCCAGCCCGGCACCCACTGCTGAAGATCGCCTCCAGCTCAGGGATGATTTAACCACCAGTCTGGCCCAAAATGCTCTCCAGGAAATCGAAAATACATTACAGCCCGGGGACATATTGCTCAGTGAAACACCGACTTTAGAACGCGTGATTTCAGAAGCATACCTCCCAGATGACCTGCAGCCTGCCAGCGAGCTCGAATTAACCCTGCGGCTGGATTTTAACGCCCCTTATGTGTCAGCCGAGGACATGGACGAATTCTCCATTTCAATTCTGGATGCCAACTTACCTGTGGGATACACAGCAATTCCCGGCTCAATCAAGGTTGAACAAACATCGGCACCAATTTTCGATAACGGCGTGACCAGCTCATGGCGAATAGAACTTTCCCGCGAGCTGCAAAGTGATCCATCAAGCAAAGAAGCCATCAGCCTGGTCCTCGGCCGAAGACCCGAACAAGCCAGTCAGCAATTGGTTGAAAATCTTAATATTTCTGGTGCACCGCATTTCGAAACCTCTCCCACCTGGTGGCCTGTGCTACCATTCATTCCCATCCGCATCCAG